>LWDU01038908.1_pt1 | contig 67046 bp, 51 predicted proteins | sample 727161 | NCBI WGS metagenome assembly LWDU01 (sample SAMN04566230, study PRJNA314399) | hydrothermal vent metagenome | isolation source: deep sea hydrothermal plume seawater | place: Mexico: Gulf of California, Guaymas Basin | collected 2004-07-11 | reverse complement strand
ACCAGAAGCCGCTGATCCATGGTCGCGGCGATCCCGAGAGCCCGCTGATCGCTTCGTTGATCGATGCCGAGCTCGTGGAGGACAACGCGGTGGCGCCCTTTGTCACCCCCGAACCCCTGCAGGATTACGACGTCATCGTTCATCCGATTGCTGGCGCCCAGGCCATGGGGGATCCGCTGCTGCGCGATTCGGCTTCGGTGGCGCGAGACCTCAACGAGGGGTGGACCAACGGGCGGGTGGCGGAGGAAATCCACGGCGTTGTAGCGAGCAAGCCGAACGGGGCCTTCGTGGTGGATGCTGAAGCCACCGAAGCCAAACGCAGCGCGATTCGCGAAGAGCGCAAGCGGCGCGCAATTCCCTTTCAGGAGTGGTGGGCCAAGGAGCGCAAGAAGGTTGAGTCCCAGGAGAACATGGACCCGGCCATCGTCACCATGTGGGCCACCGGCATGGAACTCTCGCCCAAATACGCCCAGGAACTGCGGGCGTTCTGGGCCCTGCCCGAGGATTTCACCTTCGAGAACTGATTGATTGGGGACGAGGCGAGTGATTGGCTCGATCACTTACTATCGTGAGCGCACGACCGAGACCGCAGAACCGAGAGCGCGCGATCGATCACCCACTGCCGATGACCAACGAATAGAAGCAAGCGTAAGAAGCTGATCCGAGAGGAGTTGAACCGAGATGGCTGAATTTGACAAGGCCGACATCGAGAAGCTGATCGACGGCGTCCTGCCGTGGCCCGCGACCCAGGATATGTTGAAGAGCGCCAAGGACACCGACCGCTTCGACAAATACGTCGAGATCATGCAAAGCCGGGTCGACTTCGACGATCCGATCCTTTTGCCCCTCACCCCCATGCTCTTCATCGTCGCCGCCGGGGGGGAGAGGGTGGTCAAGTGCCGCTGCGGGCACGCTTTCGGGGACTACCGGGTCAACTGGAAACTCTCGGCCATGATTCACGTGCGGGACGATGAGGCCTCGATCTCCGAGATCTACAAGGGTCGCGAAATGCCCGATCCGGCTTGGGTGCAGATCCGGGAATACATTTGCGGCGGGTGCGGGGCGCAACTCGAAGTCGAGGCGGTGCCCCGGGGTTGCCCGCCGGATTTCGATTTCCTGCCCGATCTGGACACTTTCTACGCCGAGTGGCTGGGTCGTCCGCTTCCCGATACGGCAACGTACGAGGACAAGACCCTGGAAAAGATCGCCGAGTGGTCGAACTAGGGCGTCGGGCGGTCGGGCTGTGAGTGGAGCCCTCGACGGGATCGTGGTGGTGGACCTCACCACCGAATATTGGGCTTCCCTGTCCGCCGCCATGCTGGCGGATTTTGGGGCCCGGGTGATTCGCGTGGAAGATCGCTCGGTGGCACCTCGGAATCCCGACCGCGATGGCCAGCACCCTCCGGAAGCGTTCGACAGCGAAGCCCAGCTGATTCACCGAAACAAGGAGAGCGTGTCCCTGGCTCTGGCCGACAAGGCGGGGTCGGAGCTGTTGGGCCAACTGGTGGCCAGCGCGGATGTGCTCCTCACCGATGCCTCGGCTTCGCGCCTGGCGGGCTGGGGCCTGGCCGAGGACGCGCTGCGCTCCGAGCGGCCGGAGTTGGTCTACGCCGTGGGATCCCTGGCGGGTCCGCTGGGACCCGAGACCGATCTGCCGCCCCTGGACGAACTCGCCGCGGCGCGCTCGGGCGTCATGCACTCCCTGCCCGAACCCGAGCAGCCCCCGGTCAACGCCGGCGCGGGGCAGATGTATACCAGCGTGATGCTCGCCCTGGGCATCGTGACCGCGCTCCACCACCGCCACAACACCGGCCGGGGCCAGCGGGTAGACGCGTCGCTTCTGGGCGGCCACATGTATGCCTCCACGTTGACCCTGGACGCGTACATGGCCATGCGCGAGGATCGTCTCGGCGAGCCCCGAAAGCGCTTCGAGGCCGCCAACCCCATGAGCGGGATCTCGTATCCCAGCAAGGACGGGCGCTGGGTCACCCTCACCATGCCGGACACCGGGCGCTGGTGGCCGGCCTTCTCCCGAATCGTCGGGCTGGCCGAGGACGACGAACGCTTCGATACCCACGACAAACGCTGCGGTGAATCCCGGCTGCCTATGATGCACGTGCTCGAGGCGATTTTCGCCACCCGGCCTGCCGCCGAGTGGCGGGCGAGTTTCGACGCCGAGAATCTGTCGGCGGACATCATCGAGCGCTACGACTACCCGGCCGTGGACGAGAACGCACGCCTCAACCGTTACGTGATGGAAATCGAGCACCCCGATCACGGCACGTTCAAGAGTCTGGGCTTTCCGATTCATATGAGCGAAACCCCGGCCGCGTTGCATCGCCTGGCCCCGGAGCCGGGCCAGGACACCGACTCGGTGCTCGAGGGTTTGTCCGGGCCCAGCAAGGCGGCTCCCCGCCCGGCCGGCGAGGCCGGGCAGGACGAAAAGCAAGAGCCGACACCCCGGCCCCTGGAAGGGCTGCGCGTTCTCGATGCGACCGTCTGGTTCCAGGGTCCGGTCTGCGCCCAGTACCTCGCCGATATGGGGGCCGAGGTCATTCACGTGGAGCGCCCGGTGACCGGCGATCAGGCCCGGGGCGTACGCAGCATCGCGGCGGTGCCGGTTGCGGATTGGAATCAATATTTCCTGGCGGTCAATCGCAACAAGAAAAGCCTCGCGGTGGACCTCAAAAAAGACGAAGGCCGCGAACTCATCCACCAACTGGTGGCGAAATCCGATGTCTTCCTTTGGAACCAGGGACTGGAAAGTCTCCAGGGTCTGGGTCTCGACTTTGCGACGCTCTCTGCCCTCAATCCGGGGCTCATCTACGCGACCAACAGCGGCTACGGGACGGCGGGCACGGTCAACAAGCCCTCTTTCGATATGACGGTCCAAGCGCTCACGGGCATCATGGCCCGGTTGGGCGAACCCGGCGAGCCGCCCATTTATCTTGGGCTGGGCGCCGGGGATGCCTACGGGGGCCTGATGGGCGCTCTTGGTATCCTGCTGGCGCTCCACCACCGAGACCGGACTGGGCGCGGACAATCCATTGATGCCTCGCTCTACGGCGCCCAACTTTTTCTGGCGGCGCCGAGCCTGCAACCCTTCCTGGCCACGGGCAAGGAGGAGTACGGGCTTCAGCAAGCGCGCGCCACGGCGCGCAATCCGCTCTGGAATCGTTACCGGACTCAAGACGCCTGGCTCGCGCTCTGCGCCGAGAACACCGACGCCGCGTGGCAGAGCCTGACGGGTCTCGGGGGAGCCTCGGGGTTGGCGGAAGACGCGCGTTTCCACAGCCCATCGGGTCGCTGCGAGAACAGCGCGGCCCTGGTGGCGCTGCTCGACGAGGTCTTCGCCCGACGCTCGGCATCCGAGTGGGTCCATGCGCTCAACGCGGCTGGCTTGCCCGCCGCCCGGATCGACCGATATCGGGATCTGGCCGCGGATGAACACGCGTGGGCGAACGGCTATTTTTCCCGGGTGCATTGCGACGAAGCCGGCGAAGAAGTGGCGATTCGAGGGTTGCCCGTGGGCTTGGGTGCGACACCCGGCCGGGTGGACACCCTGGGGCCGGAACTCGGTCAGGATACGGAACTTCTGCTCTTCGAAGTGCTGGGGTTGGATTGGGATCGAATCGGCGAGCTCAAAGAATTGGGCGTGATCCCCTGAACCCAGTTCCCGTGAATCCCCCGGCGCGGCTCCGTCCCCGCCCGGGACTCTCGGGGCAGAACTCAAAGAGGTGAAGCGCTTATGACGGTCGCCCTGGCGACGGGCCCCCTGGAAGGCCTTCGCGTTCTCGATATGGCCACAATGCTGGCGGGCCCTTACGGGGCCACCCTACTGGGAGACCTGGGCGCGGACGTCATCAAGGTCGAGTCGTTCTTCGGCGATGACAGTCGCCACCTCGGTCCCGGTCGTCAGGGCGAGCGGACCGCGTTCATGAGCCTGAACCGGAACAAGCGCGCGGTGGTGCTGGACATGACCAAGGGGGCTGCCGCCCAGGAAATCCTGGCTCGCCTGGTGGCCAGTGCAGATATCCTGATCACCAATATTCGCCCGGCGGCCCTGGAGAAACTCGGCCTGGGCTACGCGGCCATGAAGGCCTATCGCGAGGATCTGATCTGGGTCGGAGTCACGGCCTTCGGCCCCGATGGACCCTACGCCGGTCGTCCGGGGATCGATTTTCTCGCCCAGGGTTACGCGGGCCTGCTCTCCCAGAACGGCGATCCGGGGAGTTCCGAAGTGCGGCTCACGATTCCCTTGATCGATGTCATGACATCGGAACTGGTGTGCACCGGGGCCTTGGCGGCCCTGGTCGCGCGAGGTCGAACGGGCGAGGGCCAGCGGGTCGATGTGTCGCTTCTCGACGCGCTGACCCATGCCATGTGCAACCCGATCGGGGCTTGGCAGAACGCCGACTTCGATACTCCGCGCACGGGAAACCGCAGCCTGTATTTCGCGCCCTCGGGTCTCTATGCGTGCCGAGATGGCCGAGTGGCGATCACGTGTCCGTCGCAGAAATTTTTCGTGAAGCTCTGCCAGGCCCTGGATCGCGATTGGGTAGCGGACGAACGCTTCGCGACCATCGAGGCGCGCAAGGCCAACGAAGATGAACTCGATGCGCTGATCGAAGGTCGCTTTCAGGATTTTTCCCGGGACGAACTCGTGGAGCGACTCGTGGCGGGGGATATCCTCACTGCGCCGATCAACTCGATTCCCGACGTGGTCAAGGATCCCCAAATTCTCCACAACGAGATGCTCGTGGCCCTGGACCATGCACGCTTGGGTCAGGTGAATGTCACGGGCGTGCCCATCAAGATGCGGGGAACCCCGGGCAGCGTTCGCCTTCCGCCGCCTATGCTGGGCCAACACACCGCCGAGGTTCTGGCCGAACTCGGCTTCGCGGAGGACGCCGTGGCCAAGTTCTCCGATGCGGGAGTCGTGGGGACTTTGGCTGCCGTGGAACCGGCGAGGGGCGAGGAATGAATCCGCCCGTTCGGCCGGAGGGTCCGAGGCCCGAAGGGCAGAGCGAATCGCCCCGCATCACCGCGCTGCCCTTCCTCTACACGGCCCCGGTCGCGCTGATGATGGCCGGGGGATTGTTGTGGCATTGGGGGGCCCTGGCGCTCTCGAGCCCCTGGTCTTCCTTGACCCTGGCCCTCACCCACACCGTCACCCTGGGCTTTCTCACCATGACGGCGTTGGGGGCCTTTTACGCCCTGGCCTCCCGCGAAGGGGCCGCGGGAATTGCCCGACCCCGCCTGGGTCACCTGGTCTACTACTGCCTGCTCCTGGCGGCGATGGGGCTCGTCTGGGGAACCTCACAATCCCAGAGCATGCCGGTCTTCGTCGCCATCGGCGGGGCGGGGGTGGCGGTGGTGGTCTTCGTTTTTCAGGCCGCCCTGGCCCTCAAGCGCAGCGTCGGCGGGGGCGCCGCGATTCGCGGTCTGCGCCTGGCACTCTGGGGCTTCAGCCTCGCGACCTTCCTGGGTGTTTGGTTGGCGCACGGCCACGGGGGCATGCGTTTTCCCGGTTTGCGCTCGCTCTGGATGCAGGTGCATCTGTGCATCGCGTTGGTGGGCTGGCTGGGTGGAATATTGGTCGCTCTGAGCCTGGTGGCGTTGCCGGCCAATTTCGGCGCCCCGGTTCTGGACAAGAAACCGCTGGACGGAATCCTTGGTCTGATCGCGGTGGGGATCTTCGTGCCCTTCGTGCTCCTGCTCTACGGGTATTTTTTCGTGCCCACGCACTCCCAGGGCTGGATTGAACCTTGGGCTCTCGGCGCCCTGGTTCCCGCCATGGTGGCCATCTGGTTGATTCATCCGGGCCTGTGTCTCTCCTCCCTGGCATCGGGCGCTCGGGGACCGGGGCTTCGTCATTGGCAACTGGGCCTTGCACTGGGTCCGGCTGTTTTTCTTGTGGGCATCGCGGCCTGGTTCTGGGGGGATGTTCGCTTGGGGATGCTCTTTGGTTGGCTAGCGGTTCTGGGGTGGGCGGGGACGCTCTTTTCGGGACTCCTCGTGAGCACGGTTCCCTGGCTGATTGCGCGTCGGGACTCTTCGCGGGCCCCGGCCGACACCCTGGCTTGGCTTTCGGGGGGTTCGCACCTTTCGCTTGTCCTCCACGGCGCGGCCCTCGTGGCGGGCGCTGGGGCCATCCTCGCCCAGAGCGATCCCCTGTGCCGTCTGGCGGGGGGCTTGGTCTTCGTCGACGGGGCCTGGCTTCTGGTCCTCTTGACCCGAGTTCTGCTCGACGGGCGCCCGCGGGCCCAGGCCCAGGGGTGATATGATGGAAGCCGTTTTTCGAGCCTGAAAGGAACGCCTTGTGATCACTTCCATGGACGACTACTTGATCCACCAGACGCCCGAGCCCATCGCCCAGCCCGAGCCCACGGATCGGAATTTCTACGATCGGTACTGGATGAATGGGTACGACACGGCGGGCGGCTTCTTGTTCGAGTGCGGAATGGGGGTCTACCCCAATCGCAAGGTTCTGGATGCCCACTGGAGCGTCTCCATCGACGGGGTTCAGCACAGCTTTCACGGCTCGCGCCGGGCGCCGGCGGATCGCACCCAATCCACTCTGGGCCCCCTGGAAATCCGAGTGGTGGAACCCATGCGCAGCCTGCACGTGCGCCTGGCCCCGAACGAAACCGGCATCGAGTGCGATCTGACGTTTAGCGCCCGGACCTTCCCCCATCTCGAACCCAAGAACGTGATGTACGACGAGCGCCGTTGCATCATGAACACATCGCGATTCACCCAACTCGGGCGCTGGGAGGGTTACTTTTCGGTGAACGGCCAGCGCACGGACGTCCGTCCGGACACCACCTACGGGACCCGGGATAAATCCTGGGGCGTTCGGCCCGTGGGCGAGCCCGAAGCCGGCGCGCCGGGGCTGCTGACCAGTGAACCCGGGGTGTACTGGGTTTGGGCCCCGACCTTCTGGCAGGACGGTTTCTGCACCCAGTTCGGCACCTTCGAGGATCGCGACGGGCATCCCACCCAGGTCAGCGGGCATCGGGTCCCCCTGTACGAAAGCGCCGACGCAATTCCCGCAGAGGTCGACTCCGGAATCGTCGATATGGCTTCGTCGCGGCACAAAATTCACTGGCACAAGGGCACTCGCCTGGCCGAGCGTGCCGAGTTCGAGTTGACCCAGCCCGACGGCGATGTCCTCGCCTTCACCCTGGAGCCGATGATTCGCTTTCACCTGCTCGCATTGGGCTACCAACATCCCGAATGGGGGCACGCGGTCTGGAAGGGCGAAGAAATCATCGCCGGCGAATCATGGAAACTCGACGAGATCGATCTGCTGGATTACAAGCACATCCACAACCACCAGGTTTGCCGGGCCACCATGGGCGACCGCAAGGGAATCGCCACCCTCGAGACCATTGTGTTCGGTCGCCACGACCCCTCGGGCTTCGCGGGGATGCTCGACGGAGCGCCATGACGGTTCCGCCGACCGGCACCCCGGGCGGCTAGCCGTCTCCGTCCTTCTCCTCGTACTCGTCGATTAGGCCCTGGCGCATTTCGGCCTCGCGCTGTCGAATGGACCAGAAGCGCGGGGTACGCTTTTCCTGGAAGGAGGCGCCGCCCTCCTTGCCTTCGGGCATATCGAACCAGTCGGGATAGAACTGGCTCGAAATGATTCCCATTTCGTTGTAGCCGTCCATCTCCTGGTCGAAGCTGGCCTTTAGGATTTCCAGGCAGCCGGGGCTCTTTTCGAGCAACTCTTCGCACCACTTGTCCACTTCCTGCCAGATCTCATCGATGGGAAAGACCGCGTTAACGAGACCCATGTCGAGGGCCTGCTCCGCCGAGTAGCGACGGCAGAGCATCCACATCTCCCGGGCCTTCTTCGCGCCCACCACCTTGGTGAGGTAGGGGACGAAGAAGCCGTCGGCGGGACTTGAGACCTTGGGGCCCGCCTGGCCGAATTTGGCCGTGTCGGCCGCGAGGGTGAAATCGCAGCAATAGGCCATGTGGTTGTGGCCGCCCAGGCAATAACCCTGGACCACCGCCAACACGGGCTTGCGCGAATTCCGGATCAGGCGGTTGTGGGGGTAGCGATTGTAGAAAGCCTCGCGCAGCCCCCACTGCTCCCACTCCACGTCGCCTCCGGTGCCAAAATTCTTGCCCGCGCCGGCCACGATGATCACTCCGATCCGTGGGTCGTGGTTCGCGTCATAGAAGGCTCGAAACATCTCGTCCACCGTGGCCAGGGACATGGTGTTGTATTTTTCGGGCTTGTTGATCGTCACCCGGGCGATCCCTCCGCCGAGCCCCTGATGATGCTTTTTGTCGTAAAGAATCTCGTCGAAGGCCATTCCTTGGCCTTCAACCTGTTTCCACTCGGTCCAAGTCATCGGTCTGCCGGCTCCCCGTACGGACGTGTTCGCCCGTTGCTCATGGGCCCAGCCGGGCGAAGGGGACGAGGCGTCCCGCTGCCGGCCTGGGTTCAGTGAAACTGTCGAAATCTGAGTTGGTGTTCCTGGTTCGTCGCCCGCTACGGATTGCCCGCTGGCCGTCACCGCCCGCCGGAAGGGCTGCCCGCCCGGCGTTGAAAAGTCGGAACGGGAGATCTGTCGATATACCCATCGGACTCGGGAATGTCTATGCTCAGGGCATAGCCCAAGGCTGGGTACACCTCTACACCTCGCCTCCCCGGGCAGGGCACCGACCGACCCCCTCCGCGGCGCGCCGGTTGGCTTGTCCTTTGAATCCAGCGGGATGCGTTCTGCCTGACGTGAGAATCTGAATTGGAATCCAAGCCATGAAGTCGGCACCCTTCAAGTATGCCGCTCCCGCCACGATTGCCGAGGCTCTGGATATCCTCGGCGAGAACGACCCCGACGAGGTGAAACTCATGGCCGGGGGGCAGAGCCTGATGCCCCTGCTCAATATGCGCCTGGCCCGGCCGGAACTCGTGGTGGATCTGGGCCACGTTGCCGGTCTCGACTTCATTCGGGAAACCGCCGGGGGCGTGGCCATCGGCGCCATGACGACCAAGCGGGCGGTGGAGGAATCGGAGCTGATCCGAGGTGAGCACCCCCTTTTCTGGGAGTCCACCGTGGCCATCGGCCACCCGCCCATTCGCAACCGGGGAACGGTGGGCGGGTCCATGGCCCAGGCCGATCCGGCGTCCGAATACCCGGCGGCCGCCATCGCGTTGGACGCGGAGTTGGTCGCGGTGAGCAAGGCCGGCGAGCGAGTCATCGCTGCCGAGGATTTTTTCGTCACCTACCTGACCACTTCCCTCGAGCCCGGGGAAATTCTCACCGAGGTGCGGATTCCGCGTCCGGTCGTGGGGACGGGCTGGTCCTTTCAGGAAGTGGCGCGTCGTCATGGCGATTTCGCCATCGTGGGTGCAGTGGCCACCCTCCGGCTCGAAGGCGGGGGGGTGGTGGATCCGCGCATCGTTGTTTTCGGCGCTGCGGATCGAGCGATTCGGATTCGCGAGGCCGAAGGCCTGGTGTCGGGCCAACCCCCGACCGAAGAAAATTTCCAGGCGGCCGCCAATCGAATCGGCGAAGCCGTGGAGGATCCCCTGAGCGATGTGCATGCCAGCGAGGAGTATCGCCGCCATCTCGCCGTGGTGCTGGGCGGTCGGGTGCTGGGAGAAGCCGCCGAGAGGGCGAGCCGAGAAAGCGTAGGAGCTTGAGCCGATGACAGTTGCCTCTCAAGACCCATCCACATCGAGTCCCGGACGTCGCATCAAGCTGCGGGTGAATGGGGATGAGTACGAATCCGAGGTCGATCCGCGCATGACCCTGGTCGATTACCTGCGGGAGGTGCTCGGCCTCACGGCGACCCATGTGGGCTGCGAGCACGGGGTTTGCGGGGTCTGCAATGTTCTGGTGGATGGCCGGGCGGTTCGAGGCTGTCTGATGCTGGCCGTGCAGGCCGATGGACGCGAAGTGCGCACCGTCGAGGGCTTGGCTGAAGGGGGCAAGCTGCACCCGATCCAGGAGGCGTTTATCGAGGAGCACGGGCTGCAATGTGGGTTCTGCACCGGTGGCTTCATGATGGCCCTGTGCGAATTGCTCGAGAGCAATCCCAACGCCAGCCAGGAAGAACTCAAGGAAGTGGTGGGCGGACAGCTCTGCCGCTGCACGGGCTACAACTCCATCATGCGCGCGGCTCAGAACGCCGCGGCCAAAATGGGTGCCACCGGTTCCTGACCGGGGGCGAGAAGGGCAAGAGGATCGTCATCCGCATGGCCATTAAAATTCCCAAGAGCCCAGCCGATCTCCCCACCACCGCGCCGCGTTTCGTGGGTCGACGCCTTCGGCGAGTCGAGGATGTCGCTCTGTTGACCGGGCGCGTCGAATTTATCGACGACGTGGTGCTGCCCCGTATGCTGCACTGCGCGATCTTGCGGAGCCCCCTTGCCCACGCCCGGATTACCGGGATCGATACGACCCGAGCCGAATCCCTGGAAGGCGTGGAGGGGATAGTCACCGGAGAGGACGCCCAGCGCTGGAGCTTTCCCGCCCAGTCCTCGCCCGACGGTTGGGGGGTGCACTGTATTGCGGGCAGCAAGGTTCACTATGTGGGCGAGCCGGTGGCGGCGGTGGCGGCTTCGAGTCGCCGGGTTGCCGAAGATGCCCTCGAACTCATCGAAGTGGACTACGAACCCTTGGATCCGGTGGCGGATCCTTTCGAAGCCATGAAGCCCGACAGCCCCCGGGTGCTCGATGCCAACGCGAGCAATATCATGATGGACCGGGTCTTTACCTGGGGCGATGTGGACTCCGCCTTCGCCGACGCGGCCCATGTGTTTCAAGAAAAATTTCGTTGGAATCGCCTGGGTGCCAATCCTACAGAGACCTTCGGCTGCATCTCGGCTTGGGATCCGATGGGGCTCGACCTCACCATTCGCGGCAGTATCCAGTCCGCCGGGATGTTTGGTTTGGGCAGGGCGGCCACTTTCGGGCTCCCCTCCAACAAGGTCAATATTATTTCTCATCCCCACGGCGGGAGCTTTGGGGGCAAGGGGGGCACCCGGGGGTGCGACATCAGCTGTCTGCTCTCGCGCAAGGTCGGCGGTCGCCCGGTGAAGTGGATCGAAGATCGCGGCGAGTACCTGCTCTCCGGGGGAAGTCAGGCCTGGGATCGGCACTACGACGTTTCGCTGGCGGTGGACGCCGGAGGAATCGTCACCGGTTTGAAGGTGGGTCTCGTGGACGATCTTGGCGCGACGGGCGAAGCCTACGGGGCGATCTCCGCCGCCAAGCCCCTGGCGGCCTTTACCGGGCCCTACACGATTCCCGTGGCGCAATACGATCTCAAACTGGTGGCGACCAACAAGCTGCCCTGCGGCCCCTATCGCGGCATGGGGCCGCCGCCGCACTTTTTTGTTCTCGAACAGATGATGGACCGGGCGGCGCGGAGTCTGGGCGAGGATCCCGCCGAATTCAGGCGCAAAAATTTCATTCCTTCGGATCAGTTCCCGTACACGATCCCCAGCGGAAACGAATACGACAGTGGCAACTACGACGAGGTGCTCAATCGGGTTCTTGCCCTCGCCGACTACGAGGGTCTTCGCGCCGAGCAGGCCCGGGCTCGGGCCGAGGGGCGATTGGTGGGCATCGGTGTGGCGAGCGCCATCGAGCCGGGCGTCTTCGATTGGAATGCCTACGCGATCGTCGGAATGCCGGGCACCGGGGTGCCCGAAGGGGCCACGGTGAGCATCGACATCATGGGCATGGCTACGGTTCGGGTGGGATTCTCCTTGGAGGGGCAGGGCCAGTACACCCTGGTCAGCCAGCTGGTGGCCGATTATTTCGGCTACGAGATCGAGTCGGTTCGGGTGGTCCAACTCGATACTCAGTCGGCGCCTCCGTCGTTTGGACCCGGCGGCAGCCGGCTCGGGGTGGCTATTACCGGCGCGGTCCTCGGCGCCTGCGAGCGAATTCGCGAAAAGATGTGTCGAGTGGTGGCCGGGGCGATGCAGACCGAACCCGAAAATATCGAATTGATGGATGGCAAATTCCTATTGAAGGGTGCGCCGGGAGCCGAGATGACCGTGGCCGAGGTGGCGGGCATGATGCTGGCGCGCAGTGATCTCCTGCCCCCGGACGTGGATCCTCGACCCGAGGCGACCCATGTTTGGACCGCCCCGGGGCGGACTCCCGCCGACGAAGAGGGCCGGGCCAAGAGTTACCTCACCGCCGCCCACGCGGTGCATATTGTTCAGGTGGAGATCGACGGCGACACGGGCATGGTCGAGATTCAGCGCTATTGCCTGGCCGACGATTGCGGCACCCGGCTCAATCCCGAAACCGTAGAGGGCCAGACGGCCGGAAGCGTGGTCCAGGGCATCGGTGCCGCGCTCCTCGAGGAGTACGCCTACGATTCGGACGCCCAGCCGCTCTGCACCAGTTTCATGGACTACCTGATGCCCACGGTTTTCGACGCCCCGGAGATCGAAATGGTGGCCGTGGAAACCCCGTCTCCCTTTACGCCTCTGGGCGCCAAGGGCTGCGGAGAGGGCGCGATGCACACCACACCGGCGGCGGTTATGTGCGCCATCAACGACGCCTTGGCGCCCCTGGGCACCTCGGCCCGGGAAGTGCCCGCCGCCCCCAAACGACTTTGGAAGCTCATCCAGGAGGCCCGGAAAGGGACAGCGTCCTGATTCGGGTCCCCGCACAGCGTTCAGACCATTCACTGCCCCAACAGCCAAGAGGAGAGAAGACGTGGCCGACAACGATCATTTTGTGGCGCTATCCGAATGCCATTTCATGAACCCCCAGACCTTGGAGGAGCTTAGCTACTACCCGGGAATGCCTCGTTGGTGGGACAGCGTGAATGGCGTCATGCGCGCCTGGGCGGATCGTGACCTCACCGCCGAGGATGCCGAATGGCCCGCTCCTGTCGCTGAGGAATTGATCAAGCACATGGACATCGCCGAGGTCGACGTCTGTTTCTGCCTTCGCGAAGGCATGATGGACGTGAGCGGACAGACGGCGCCGCTCTCGACCAACGGCTTCATGATGCAGCAGATTGCTCCCTATCCCGATCGCATGTATCTCGAATGCATGGTCGGGCCCATCATCCGGCGCGGCGTCGACAATGCGATCTGGGAACTCGAGTACATGGTCAAGGAATGCAACGCCAAGCTCTGCAAGGTTTACGCACCCGAAGATCTCGGGGGCCTTGATGACAAGCGGCTCTGGCCCTTCTACGAGAAGGCCTGCGAACTCGATGTCGCGCTGACGGTCCACACGGGAATGTCCTATGTGGTGCCGCAGCCGAGTTGTCATACCCATCCCGATCGGCTGGATCAGGTATTGCTTGATTTTCCGGAACTCAAGATCATCGCGTATCACATGGGTTGGCCGCATACCGAGGAACTCATTGGTCTGGCGGGCAAGCACACCAACCTCTACCTCAGTATGTCGGGGATCATCGGTTGGTATGCGCGCTCACCCTACCGGGGCTATCACGCCATCGGGACCGCACTGCAGTGGGTGGAGCCGCACAAGATCGTGATGGGCCTGGATCTCACCTTCGACGACATGAAGCGCGTGGTTGATTGGGTGCGGACCCTGCAAATTCCCGAGGAACTTCGGGAGCAATACGGTTACCTCGAGATCACCGAGGATATGCGCCGGGGCTTCCTGGGTGCGAACCTCGCGAAGCTGGCCAAGATCGATACCAAGAAGCGGGTTTGAGGGGAAACGGATCGCCAGCATGAAGGAAGCCTGTATCGTCGGAATCGGGGAAACCGATTATTGTCGCAAGCCCGGTTCCGGGCTGAGCCAACTCGGCATTCAACTCCAGGCGTCGACTCGAGCCATCGCCGAGGCGGGCCTCAAGGCTTCTGAAATCGATGGCATCATGCCCTTCCCGAACCTGGGGAGGGCAGAGGAGATCGCCGCCAATCTCGGCTGCGAGAACCTTCGCTATGCGGCCACTATCCACATGGGGGGCGCGGCACCGGCCGCGTCCCTCCAAGCCGCAGCGGCGGCGGTGAACTCGGGCATGGCGAACTACGTCCTGCTGCCCGCCGGCTGGAACGGGTACTCGGGGGCGCGGGTACGACAAACGGTCTCACAGGATGTCTCGTCGATTCCCGGCGGCGCAATCGCCCGGGACTACTACCTGCCCTTTGGGTTTACCGCGCCTCCCCAGTGGTATTCGGTCTTGGCGCGTCGTCATATGCACGAGTTCGGCACCCGAAGCGAGCAATTGGGCGCCATCGCGCTCACCATGCGAGAGCACGCTCAGCTCAACCCCAAGGCGGTGATGCACGGCAAGCCCATGACCCTGGATGACTACATGGCCTCTCCTATGCTCGCGGACCCCTATCGCTTTTTTGATTGCTGTCTCGAAACCGACGGGGCCGCGGCGGTGGTGGTGACCAGCGCCGAACGCGCTCGGGACTTGTCGGCTCAGCCCGTTCGCATCTTGGCCGCGGCCTGTGGGCAGCCCTATCCCGCCGACGAAATCACCAATCGGCGCGATATCTTCAAGACGGGCCTCAGCATCGCGGCCCCCGAAGCTTTCGGCAAAGCCGGGTTAACCCCTTCGGATGTAGACTTTGCGATGATCTACGACTGCTTCACTTTCGAAGTGCTTCAGCAACTCGAGGAGATGGGGTTCTGCAAGCGGGGGGAGGGCGGCCCCTTCGTGGAAGGGGGCCGGATCGCATTCGGGGGTGAATTGCCCGTCAATACCCACGGAGGACTTCTTTCCGAAGCCCATGTCCTGGGGATGAGCCATATCGTCGAAGCCGTTCGCCAACTGCGCGGCGATTTGGGGGAGCGCCAGGTCGAGAATGCGAGTGTGGGCGTAGTGACCGGTTGGGGTGATTTCGGAGACGGCAGTCTGGCGCTGCTGGCCCGATGATAGAGAGGGGCTCAATGAGCGAATACAACGGCCCGCTGCCCGTCCTTGAAGGTCACAGCGCGGATTTCTACGGCTATTGCAAGCAGGGTGAGCTGCGCTTTCAACGGTGCGGTGGGTGCGACGCCTGGCGTCACGTGCCCCGGGAAATGTGCGCGGAATGCGGCAGTTGGGACTGGGCATGGGCGCTTTCCAGCGGTCAAGGCGAAATCTTCACGTTTACGGTGGTGGGTCGGGCTCTGCATCCTGCTTTCCGGGAAGCCGCCCCCTACGCGGTCACGGTGGTGGAAATGGACGAAGGCGTTCGCGTCTTGAGCCGGGTGGCCGACGTGAAGCCCGAAGACCTCGAGATCGGAATGCGTGTCCGGGTGGGCTTCGAGGCCGTCACCGAGGCCATCCACCTGCCGGTGTTTTATCGCCTGCCCGGCTAGCAAACCGATCGGTCCCGATCAGAGAGAAGCGAATCGCGCGAGTCAATCCAGATTGGAGTTCAACCTTGGAACTGCCCAAAGAAATCCTCTACGAGAAGAAAGACCACGTGGCGATCATCACCATCGACCGCCCGGACGCCCTGAACTCGCTCACAGCGGATATGCTCCTGGGTATCGAAGCCGCCTTCAAGGAATTCGACGGCGATCCCGATCTCTGGGTGGCAATTCTGACCGCTTCGGGGGAGAGGGCCTTTTCTTCGGGGCTCGACCTCAAGGAGGCCGCCCCCATGCTCACCGGCGGTGATCAGCTGGGCTTTGAGGATTGGACCAAGCGCCAGTTCTCCGACGTCTACAAACCGGTCCTTTGTGCGGTCAACGGTTTCTGCATTGCGGGCGGAATGGAGATGCTCCTGGGCACCGACCTGCGAATCGCCTCGGAGCACGCGACCTTTGGTTTGGGCGAGGTGAAATGGGGTCTTGTCCCTCTCGGTGGCACCCATATCCGCCTGCCCCGCCAGATTCCCTGGGCGATGGCGATGCAGCTTCTGCTCACGGGCAAGAGTATCGACGCCCAGCGGGCCTACGAAGTGGGTCTCATCAATGCCGTGGTTCCCGCCGACCAGTTGATGGAGACCGCCCTCGATTGGGCGCAGAAAATGTGCCGCAACGGTCCCCTGGCCATGCAGACCGCCAAGGAGATCGCGGTGCGCAGCCTTGAACTCGAGAGCGGTTTCGTGCTTGAGAAAGCCCTGGGCCAGAAAGTTCTCAACTCCGAGGACGCCAAGGAGGGGCCGCGCGCATTCGCGGAGAAGCGCCCGGCAGAGTTCAAGGGTCGCTAGCCGGGGCCGAAGCCTCGGTTGGAAAGTTGGAAGACTGCCGCGGACTTTGCCGGCGAATCCACGTCGGGAAGGGTCCGGACCGCGTATCGGGCTTGGGGAGCGATTTCGAAACGCGGTGAGGACGGCCGTTCAGGGTCGCTGACCAGTACGGGTCGGCCGCCTTGGGCCAAACTTTGAAGTCGTGCCCACTGCGAGGGCTGGTAGAGCACGTCGCAGGCCAGCAGCACATCCCACTCTTCGGGCAGGGCGCCGCTTGTGACCAGTTCGACTTCGTTGCTGGCCGCGTTGCGCGCTGCCGCCACCCGGGCCTCGGGGTCGGAGTCGACACCCATCACCGAATCGGCGCCGGCCAGCCCCGCCGCAATGGCGGCGACCCCGGAGCCGGTTCCGAAATCGACCACGCGCCGGCCGCGGACCCACTCGGGCTGATCGAGGAGGAAGCGCGCCATGGCCTGGCCGCTGCCCCAGCAAAACGCCCAGAAAGGGGGGGCATGAAGTTGACCCAGGCCGAGACACGTTGACTCGAGGTCGACCTGATCGCCCAGAAGCCAGAGACCCAGTTCGGGGCAGAGGGGAGGCCGTTGATATTCCAGGCTCTGCGCGAAAGCGCGCAAGGGCGGCGGTTCGGCGAGTTCGTTTTGGAGAACGAGGGGTTTCACAATGGATTCCTCATCGGACATGCGGTCGCCGCCGACGTGTGGAAGCCCTGAGCCTAGAAGAGGAAACCCGGTTGCGGTCTGCAACCCGTTGCTGCGGGATGGGCTAGGCGCAGCGCGAGGCGCAAACCCGGACGCGCAGCTGCGTGAGATCGAGGACCTCGCCCAGAAACTCGGTTTCGGTATCGACGAAATGCATGAGATTGCTGCCTTGCCCGATGCACGGCGTCGGTGGCGGAGGCTCGAGCCACTCACCGGTCGCATCGCGCATGTGGCGACGGTCGCTGCGGAATTCGCGTCGGTAGAGATCGGCGGACAGCCAGCGAAAGCGAGGTGCATGGCTGCTGTGAGACGGGGGGAGCGGCCGGAAGGCGGCGTCGAGGTAGGCCGCTGCCGTCACCGGCACGCCCAGGGTCGAGTCGGGATCGTAGATCCACCAGGTCTCCGCTTTTCGGGCCAGCCCAACGACATGGTAATCCCAGAGAACGGGTTCGGTGGTCGAGGCCGCCGCGCGTTGCTGCCAGATTGCGACCGAGCGCCGGGCGTTCGAGACGAAAACGACACTGGCTCCTTCGAGTCGGCCCAGTGCTCCGCCGCAGCGATGCCAAATATTCTCTTCGCAGTAAAAGGGCCAATCGTGGGCGGCGGGATCGGGCACGGGCGAAAAACTAGCCGGGGGAGTCGGGTTTCTGCCAGAGCGGCTTATTGCCGCTTCGTGCGCGAGACTGGGGTCCGCATGCGACGTGTATCCTTCGATGAACTCGATGCTCTCTCGGGCGACTGGGACGCCCGGGTGGCCCAGGATGCCGGCGTGGACGCTTTCTGCTCGCGGAGTGCGTGGCAGATCGCCTTCGCCCGGGCCTTCGAACCCGATCGAGTCCTCTGGCTGGGCCACCGCGATGAGGCCATGGTGGTTCTGGCCGAGCGCGCCAATGGGGTTCTGGAGTCTCTCGAAAATATGTGGGGCTTTGGGGCGCCGCTGATCGGTCCCGGCGCCGCCGAGTTGGTGTCTCCGTGGTTGCTCGAGCGTCCCCGGCCCGCGGTTCTGCGGGGCCTGCCCGCGACCCGGGAGCTTCTCGCGCCGCTGGTCGAGTCCCTCGCTCCCAGCTACGAGTTCAGCGTCCTGCCGCCGACCACGCGATTCGTGGCGCCCTTGGCCGAAGGTGTCGAGGGGTGGCTGGCCGGTCGCCGACCATCGTTCCGTCGCAATCTTCGCGCCGCATTGCGCCGGGTGGACGCCGCAGGGATCGAGTTTCGTTGGAGCGAAGTGAATTCCGAAGAAACAATGAAAACCCTCTACGCCACGATACTCGACGTGGAGGCGCGGAGTTGGAAGGGACTCAGGGGAGAGGGCGCAGGGACCGGGCCCATGGAGGAATTCTACCGGAGACTCTGGCCCCTGCTCGTTCAGAGGGGGCGGCTCGGGGTCTTGCTGGCCGAACGCAATGGGGTCGCCGTGGGGTATCTCCATGGCGGCCGGGTCGGAGACCATTTTCGCGGTTTGCAGTTCAGTTTCGACCAGGCCCACGCAGACGTGGGCTTGGGAAACGCGTTGCAATTTCGGGCGTTGGGCCATTTGGCCCAGGCGGGAGTTCGCAGCTACGACCTGGGCGGGTTCTCGGACTACAAGGGGCGTTGGGGCGACGAAGGTCTTCAGACGATGGGTCTTGTGCTTCGTCCACGGAACGCCGCCGGCACATTGGATTAGATTCTTCGGCGCCGTGCGCGACTCCCGGTCGAGTTCACGCGGACTGGGAGCTAAGAATTCGCGGATTTTTTCTGGCGTTCGAGTTGGGCCTGGCGGAGAGCCTCAAATTTTTCGCGCTCGATGGATATAAAGATTCCGCTGGACTCGGCGACGAGAAGGTCCCCGGCGTAGAGTTCTCCCGAGTTGTAGATCTTCCGACCGTCCTGGCGATCGAAGCGCGCTTCCAGTCGCAGGGGCACCTCCAGGGGGGTGGGCTTTCGGTACCGGACAGTGATCTCGCCCGTCATTCCGGGCACGCCCGAAAAAACGCAGGCCAGGCCGAGAGCCTCATCGAAGGTGGCGGCCACGTAGCCTCCGTGCACGCAACCCGGGGCGCCCTCGTAGGCTCGACCGAAATAGACACTGCCGTGGACGATCTTGGACGCATGATCCGGGTCCAGGCTGACCGGTGGCGCCAGAGGGTTGGAGCGCCCCACCACCGGGCTTCGGTCCATGAACATTTCCATGCCGCCGGCCAGGGAACCCTCGGCGATGCCGGGCAGGTTGGTCATGCGCGGCTGAATCTGAAATCGTTCGGCGCTCTCCCGGACCTGAGCCGCGATGGCGAGGAGCTCCTCTTCGGGGGCGTCCGTGGCGCACAGACAATCCATCAACTGGCGGATCGAGTCGGCCAGGACGCGTTTCGCCGGCCAAGTCCCCGGGGCCTGCTCGAGTTGTTCGCGGTAGTTCGCTATGCGGTCGATGGAGTCGTCGATTTCGCTCACTCTATTTCCCTACTCGATATTTTTTATGGGTGGAGGATCTGAGAATCTATGGGGGGAGAAGATCGAGCTCTAGTAGATAACCTGAGCCTCTTTCAGCGCCTGATAGCGGGCTTCGTCCAGGCCGAGCAAGTCGAGAAAAACGCGATCGTTATCCTGGCCAATCCAAGGTCCGGGAGTGACTCGGGGGACACTGCGGCTCATTTTCACGTAGGCGTTGTAAATGGTTTCCCGGTAGCCGAGGGGATGGTCCACCTCGATGAATGTCTTTCGCGCGGTGTAGTGGGGGTCATCGAGGAGATCGGCAACGCCGAGCACGGGTGCTGCAGCGACGCCTGCAGCCTGAAGTTTTTCCGTGACTTCGCGCGCATCAAACTTCTGGGTCCAGTGCCCGATTTTTTCGTGGAGGGCATCTATATTTTTCAGGCGCTGGGCGAGCCCGGAAAACTCGGGCGCCGACGCCCACTCGGGAGCCCCCATGGCGGCGACGAGTCCGGTCCATTCGCTTTCTTCCTGGGCCACGATACTGACCCAACGGTCCTCGCCGCTGCATGGAAAAACGCCGTGGGGCGCCGCCATGGCCAGGGGGTGGCGGTTGCCCAAGGGTCCGGCGACTCGCTTGTTGAGCGCGTAGTCGGCGAAGGCCGGCCCCACCATCTGCATCACCGCTTCTTGCTGGGAAAAATCGATCTGTTGTCCCTGGCCCGTGCGGTTTCGGTGGGCGAGCGCGGTGAGAATCGCGAAGGCTCCAAAAATTCCGTTGTAGGGGTCGGAAAAGGCATTCTCGACCGGGAGAATGTCGCCTTCCGCGTACCCCACCAAGCTATCCAGCCCGGTTGTAGAGGTCAAACTGAGTCCATAGGTGCGGACATCTTTGAGCGGGCCGTAGAGTCCGGCCGCGGGCATGGAGAAGAGGATGACATCCTCCTTCACGCGCTTGAGTTCCTCGTAGCTGAAGCCCAGTCGGTCCATGACTCCGGGGCCAAAATTTTCCACCACCACGTCGCATTGGGCGATGAGGTCCAGGGCGAGTTCTCGGGCCTCGTCTTGTTTGAGGTTGAGGCTCACGCTTCCATTGCCCGCCCAGCACGCGTTGTTGGAAAGGCTTCGGTTGGGGTCGCGTTCGCCCCCGGCGAAGGGGGGGAGGGTACGGGTCATGTCCACCCGGGCGTAGGACTCGATCTTGTAGACATCGGCGCCCAGGAACCCGAGGGTTTGCCCGGTGACCGGGCCCGCCCAGACCCAACCAAAATTGGCGACCTTCAAGCCATCCAGGGGCAGTTTGCCGCCGGGACCAGCGGGGATAGGGGAACGGGAAGCGGAAATTGAAGCGGAAGAGGAAGAGGAAGTTGAAGAAGAAGCGGCTTCGCGGACCTCGCGGGTATGCTGGCCCAGGGTCGGCGCGGCCCGACTCGGCCCGCCGGGGGTTTTGGACAGTTTGAAGGGCGCTCCCAGGGTTCGGAAGCGACCGAGTTGGTCGTGTTCGAGTTCGACGATATAGCCCCGTTCCTTGAGGTGCGGGTGCTCGGCGGCTTCGGCCACGGTGAAAACCGCGGTGATGGGGCAGCCCGCTGCCTGGCAGCGGTCCATGATTTCCATCTTCCCGTGTTCGGCACACCACTCGTTGACCATGGAATAGATGAGATCGGCGTTTTCGCCCCGAGTGAACATGTCCTGAAACATTTCGAGCTGCATCCACTCGGGGTCGCCCATGACCTCGCGCAGACCATTCCATTGGCCACTTTCCAGGGCCAGCATCCACACGTGGCCGTCCTTGCAGGGCACGATGCTGGCGGGTGCGGCGAGGGGCATTCCGATACCGGTTCGCTTGTCGAAAGCGCCGTCCTGGGCGAAGCCGCCGATGTTCTGTCCACCCACGAATGCGGCCGCGATGGCTTCGGCGCACGAAACGTCGACTTGCTGGCCTCCGCCCACATTCTCCCGGCCCAAAGTGGCAGCCAGTCCCCATGCCGCCGCGCTCACGGCGCCAAAGAAGTCCGCCGCGAAGGTGCCGTGCTCCAGGGGCATTTCCCCGGGTCGACCGCAGTAGCGGTCGCTGGCCCCGGTGAGGTGGTAGGCGTTGAGGTCGTAGCCCTTCCAGTCCGCGTAGGGGCCCGTCTGACCGAAGGCCGTAATGGAAATCATCACCAGCTTGGGATTGAGGGGTTCGAGCCGTTCCCAATCGAGTTCGTGTTCGCGTTTCCAAGCGGGGGTCATGTTTTCGATCAGGACGTCCGCCGAGCGGATCAGATCGCGGAAAGCGTCTCGCCCCTGGGATGTTTCGAGGTCCAACTGCACGGATCGTTTGTTGGTGTTGAGAAAATGGAAGAGGCCGCTTTTTTCCGAATGGGGGACATCCCCCGGAAACGGGCCCCAGGTGCGCGAGGAATCCCCGGCATCGCCGAACTCGACCTTGATGACGTCGGCTCCAAAGTCCGAAAAAAGTTTGGCGCAATAAGGTGCTGAGACGCTCTCTCCCAGCTCGATAACCTTGATTCCCTCCAAGGCGCCTGCGGACATAAGTGCTTCTCCTGAAGGGCTAGCGAAGGGTTAGCGGGCGGACTTTCCGAACAGCCGCCGGAAGAAATTCACCACCATCTGCCAAAGGGTGCGGGCCAGAAGCGCGCCCACCGCCAGCGCCTCTTCGGCTTCGGGTGCCGGAGGCGTCACCGCGTCTGTGGAAGCTTCGGCGGACATCTGCGTCTTGGCGTTGCTCGAAAATTGTTTGAAGAGTTGGGCGGACACGCCCTTGATCATCCCCCGACCCATCTGCATGACCTTGCCGGTCAGGTCGACTCTGACATCGAATCGGAGTTCGGTACCGCCCTCGGCGGTTTCGCTGAGTTCGACGTCCAGACTGCCTTTGGCGGTTCCGCCCCCGGTCTCACGCCCCTCGCCCTCGATCCGCATGGTGTGCGCGGCGGGGTCGATATGCGAGAAGACCACCTGGCCCTTGTAGGCCGTGGTAATCGCTCCGAGTTTGATCTTCGCTTTGCCGTGGAAGGTCCGGGCGTCGATTTCTTCGACGATTTCGGCGCCGGGCATACACCCGGCGACCCGCCGGGCATCGGTGATGAACGCCCAGGCGATCGCCAGGGGGACATCGACCTGCATCGTTTCAGTAATTTCAACGGCCAAATGGGGTCCTTTCGCTGACGAATCGAGTCCTTGCCCGAAGGCTGTGTCCCCGCTTAGAGGGGAGGGTTTCCGGGCGAACTCAGTGCCGCTGAAACTTTTTGCGGCTGTTCCTGCTGGGTTCGCGGGCTGGCCCGCGCAGCCCTGGGGGCTAATTCAATCGGGAACGCCCACGATCGGCTCGACGTTCTCGCCTCGACGTTCTCCCGAGGACGAATTTTCCGCCCTTTCTTGATTTTTTTACGCGTTCGGGAAGGTTTCTATTGATCGGTCGGCAGGCCTGAATGCCACCCTCGGGTTCATTCGGAGAGGCTTGCCCGACTCAGCGGCCGAGTGTAGCGGGCGCCAAGGTTGCGACCAACGCGGCGAGGTTGGTAGTTTGCGGTCGGCTAAATGGAACCCACACGCGAGATCTACTGGAACATCGTCGGCGGGCCCGCAATTTATGGCCTGGCCATAATCGCAGTGGGGCTGTTGCTCCGCGGGATCTGGCGCCGTAGCCAGCTCTGGCGCCAGGGCACGTCGGAGCACCGGACGGACCGGCTCGCCGAGCGGTTGCGCGGGCTCCTCATCGAGGTGTTCGGCCAGCGTCGTCATCTACGCGATCCCTTTCCAGGGGTGGCCCACCTGCTGATCTTTTACGGCTTCCTGGGCGCTTTTATCGCGACGACGCTGATCGCGCTTCAGGAGTGGACGGGAATCCACTTCATTGCCGGCCCCTTCTATCTCTATTTTTCCCTCTTCGCCGATATTGCCGGAGGGATTGGGTTGGTGGGTCTCTCCATGGCGCTTTATTGGCGGCTCATCGTTCGCCCGGATCGCCTTCATTCGGTGATGGACGATTGGGTTGCCCTGGGGCTGCTCTTTCTGCTCTTCATTCAGGGCTTCGTCGTCGAAGGGATTCGAATCGAGTCCACGGAATTGAACTCCGCTCCCGAGGTCGCCCGCTGGTCGCCCATTGGCTACGCGGTGGCCCTGATGTTCCGGGGGGTCGATTCCGCCAGCCTGCTGACGCTCCATCGCGGGCTCTGGTGGTTTCATGCGGTGACGGCCATCGCCTTCATCACCTATTTCGTTTATGGGAAATTCACCCATGTCCTTTACGGTGCGGGAAATATCTTTCTGCGGAATCTGGGCCCCATGGGCAAACTTTCGCATCCCGACATTGACCAGTTGTTGGACGAGGACGAGGAAGCCCTGGATCGGCTGGGGGTCGGCCAACTCGATCGATTCAGCTGGAAGGCCCTGATGGATGTCGACGCCTGTGTGAATTGCGGGCGTTGTGAGTCGGTTTGTCCCGCGACGATCAGTGGCTCGCCTCTGAGCCCGCGGAAACTGATCCAGGATATGCACGGGCATCTCGACAAGTTGGGTGGGTCCATGCTGGCTGGCGAGGCGGTGTCCGATGCGCTCCCTTTGATGGGCGAAGCGGGTGATGCGAGTCAGCCCGCTGTGCTCGAAGCCGAGCTTTGGGGCTGTCGGACGTGTGGGGCGTGCATGCAGGAGTGTCCCATGTACATCGAACACGTGCCCAAGATCGTCGATATGCGGCGGCATCTGGTGATGACCGAATCGAAAATGGGCGAGGATGCCCAGGCGTTTCTCAAGAATATGGACGACCGGATGCATCCCTTTGCGGGGGCTTCCCGGGACCGAGAGGAATGGTTCGAAGATCTGGACGTCAAGGTATTCGGTCGGGGAGATCGGGCCGAATACCTCTTTTGGGTCGGCTGTGCGGGTTCCATGGTGGATCGCAACATCGAGGTCAGCCGCTCCATGGTGAAGGTGTTGGACGCGGCGAACGTCGATTTCGGTCTTCTCGGCGCAGAGGAGGTCTGCACCGGCGATCCGGCTCGGCGGGTGGGCGGCGAACTCACCTACCAGATGTGCGCGAAGGAAAATATCGAAAGCTTCGAGCGCTACGGGATCAAGAAGGTGATCACCACCTGTCCCCACTGTTTCAACACGTTGAAGAACGAATATTCGGATTATGGCGGTGAACTCGAGGTGGTCCATCACAGCGAGTTGATCGAGGAACTGCTTCACAGCGGCCGACTGACGCCGAAGAAAAACCTGGATAGCGTGACCTACCACGACCCCTGCTATCTCGGCCGCCACAACGAAGTCTACGAGGCTCCGCGCACGGTGGTGGAGAGCGTGTCGGAGAAGGGCGCGTTCGTCGAACTCGAGAAGAGTCGGTCGAAATCCCACTGTTGCGGATCGGGTGGGGGCTACGCGTGGATGGACGACAACCCCGAGAAACGTATCAACCAGGAACGCTTCGAACAGGTTCAGGGCTGCGGAGCGAAGACCGCAGCACTCTCGTGCCCCTTCTGCATGCAGATGTTTGCCGATGCGAGCAGCGCTCTCGATCCCGAGGGCGAGGTCCGGGTGGCGGACATCGCGGAATTGGTGGCCGAGTCCCTGGAGGACTAGCGGCTCCGGTGGGGTCTATTCCCATGCGGCGCTTGCCCCTTGCGGAGCTTATCCCTTACGGCGCTTAGCCCTTAAGACGCTTAGCCATTGCGGATTTTGAGGTTTCGGGTGACGACCATGAGCGCGAGGATGACACCCAGCAGTATTCCCAGAACGCCGCAGAGAACGGCGTAGACCGCGTGCCAGCCCGCGCTTTCGGCGACGGCTCGCACCATCCAGACCGCGCTGGATCCCACCCCGAACGTCAAGATGAATTTCAGTCCATAAGCGGTGGAGCGCCAGCGCTCGGGCGTGAGCGCGGCGAAGAGACTGTTTTCGATGGGCTGCATCCCCAGGGCGAAGAAGGCGTAGATGGCCGATGCGATGAGCAGAGGCCATTCGGTCGCGGAGGCGATCACCACCAGGGCGGGCAGACTGGCCAAGTGATATCCGAGGTAGCTGATTCTGAGATCGAAGCGGTCGGCAATCCGCCCACCCGCGTACTGCCCGAGGGTGCCCAGCAGCATGGCGAGGGAAGCCGCCAGGCCGTAGCCCATGAAGGAAATTTCTTCGGCGAAAAGAGCGGGCTGGGCGACCGTATTGCCCCGATAGGCGAAGCCGCCCAGGGTGGCCGCGGCGCAGAGCAGCACGAAGGCGATCACGGCTCTTCGAGTATCGCCTCCGGACTCGGAGTCGCTTTCGGGCTCGGCCTGGATGGACCCGGGTTCGACGATTCGTATCCGGCTGAAGGCCAGGGTGGCAAAAAGAATGAAAGCGCCCGTGGCGAGAAAGGTTTCTCGCCAGCCCAGGCTCTCCACCAGCAGGGAGGTCACCAGGGGCGAAAGTGCGATGCCCACATTCCCGTAGACGCCGTTGATCCCCAGGGCGCGCCCCCGGGCGACGACCGCACGGGAGAGCAGTCCGGTTCCGGCGGGGTGGTAGAGACTTGCCCCCAATCCGATGCCGCACAGGGCTAGGGCGAGGGTCCAGCCGGGTGAACTGGCTGCGGCCAGGCAGGCCGAAAGACCCGCGATCCCCAGTCCGGCGAGGATGACCCGGCGACCGCCCACGCGATCCGCCGCCACTCCCGCCGGAAGGGCGCCCAGGCCGAAGAGCAGGTAGCCGCCGAAGCTCCAGGACAACGCCTCTTCAATCGAGTCGACCCCTGGGGTCTGGGCGACCAGACCCACCGCGAGTGTCGGATAAATGAGTTCGACGTAGTGGGTGGCCGCGTGGGCAAAACCCGTGAAGTGAACGATACGCTTCTCGTTCGCATCAAATTCCCGTTGGCCCTTCGCCGCGTCCATCCCCAGCAGTTAGCCGAGGCTGAGCGAAGTCACAAGATGCGAGGTCAGTCCCATCCCTTCTTGGCGAGTTCGCCGCTGAGTTCGGCTACGCGCAATTCGCCCTGTCGGGTCTGGCCGCCCAGTTCGAGGAAGCGCTTCATCGCCTTGGGGGCCTCGGGCGTCCGCAGCAGGGTTTGGAATAGATAGTCCTCTTCGATCAAGCCCTGGGCCAGGGGCCCTTCGGCGGCGTTCACCGCGCGCTTGGCTAGGCGCAGGGCCTCGGGAGGAAAGGCCGCCATGCGCCGGGCGAGGTTGTCGACAAAGCCTCCGATTTCTTCGGCGGGAAGCGCGCGGTTCAGGTAGCCCCATCGCTCGGCGGTCTCCGCATCCAGGTCGATGCCGCCGAGGATGACTTCCAGCGCCCGGCCTCGCCCCAGCATGCGGGGCAATCGCTGAGTCCCGCCGCCGCCGGGAAGAATGCCCACGGGCACCTCCATCTGGTTGATCACCGTCTGGCCAACGACGCCGAAGCGCATATCGAAGGCCGCGGCCAACTCACTTCCGCCGCCGCCCACCCGTCCCTCGATCTGGGCCACGGTGGCCTTGTCCATCAAACGGAAGCACTCGCACATCTGGTGGAACGGGTTGTCGGGGGATCGCACGGCTTCGGTTTTGATGGAGAAACCCAGGATGGCCTCGACGTCGAAATGCGCCAAGAAGAACTCGGGGTTGGCACTCCGCAGCACGAGCACCCGGATCGCATCGTCTGCGGCGACGGCCTGGCCCAGGTGCATCAACTCGGCGAACAGGGGCAACGTGATGAGATTGATGGGGGGGTTGTCGACGGTCGCCCACGCGACGCCCGCGTCGATTTCGATTCGGATCCATTCGTAGTTGTCCTCAAGCCCCGGCATATTTCCTCCTAGTCAGTCTTCGGGCCGCGTTTGGGTCTCGGCGCTGCGGGTGGCGGGCGCCTCTATGGCTCCCGTCGCCAGATAGTCGTTGTATTCGGCCTCGGAAAGGCCGAGTCGATCGCGGAAGACGCTCGCATTGTCCTCTCCCATGGCCGCGCCCGCACGGGGGGTTCGCCCGGGGGTTCCCGTGAGTCCCAAGGGAATGCCCGTTGCCACCACGGTGCCTTTCTTGAGATGCGGAATCGTCTCGAAAAAACCACGCGCGGCCAGGTGCGGATCGCGGAGATACTGATCCTCGGTGTTCTGCACCGCGCCCGCCGGAACTCCGGCGGCCTGCAATATTTTCGCCGCGTCATGGGGCGAGTGCTTGCGAGTCCAGCGGCCAATGGCCTCGTCGATCCGGTCCGCAGACTCCCGCCGGCCTGTGGCGGTTGCGAAATCGGGGTGCAGCGCCCACTCGTCCCGGCCGATGAGATGGCAGAGCGCCCGCCATTCTTCCTCGCTGGCGACAGAGATCGCGCAATAGCGATCCTCCCCCGCGCATGCATAGCAGCCCTGGGGTGTGCGGTGGGTCGAGCGATTGCCCAAGCGTGCCGGGGGCCGGGCGTGGGCGATCTGATCCATCATCTCGGGGCCGATCATGGCCACAGTGGTCTCGAGTTGGGCCAGGGCGATCCGCTGTCCTTGGCCGGTCCGCTCCCGGTGATCCAAGGCGCAGAGCACGGCAAAGAGTCCGTGCAGTGCCGACAGGGAATCCGGATAGGCGTATTGCGTCATGGCGCCCTGACCTTCGGGGAAGCCCCCGAGCCAGGCCATTCCCGACATGGCCTCGATATTCGGACCCCAACTCACATAGCCGGGATGCAGCCCGTCGTCGCCGAAACCGCTGCTGCTGATGGCAATGAGTTTCGGGTTTGCCGCTCGGAGTGTCTCCCAACCCAACCCGAGTTTTTCCATGGCCCCGTAGCGATTGTTCTCGATGACCAAGTCGCTTCGAGCCACCAGTCGGGTCGCGAGTTCGACGCCGGCGGGTTGTTTGAGGTTGAGGGTGACGAAGAGTTTGCCCGCATCCCAATCGGTGAACCAGGGAGACATTTCCGGTTGAATGCTTCGGTCCTCCGACGCGGGCGGAATATAGAGTCGCACGACTCCAGGAACCCGATGCGACTCGATACGAATTACCTCGGCCCCGCACCAGGCCAGCATGCGCCCGATCCACGGGCCCGCCATGCCCTGGGTAAACTCGACGACCTTGAGACCTGCTAGCGCCTGGGCGTCCATCGCGGTCTAGATGACCCCCGATTCGCCCAGGGCTTGGAGCGTTTCTTGGGCCATGCAGAGTTCTCCGCCCAGGACTTCGGCGTTGTGCTCGCCCACGCGGGGCGCCGGGCGAGAAATCGCCCACGGCGTCGCTTCCGGGCGGAAGGGGGCGCCCGGGTAGGAAAGGGTGCCGACGGTGGGGTGATCCACATCGACGAAATAATTTCGCGAGAGCAGGTGGGGATCCCGGGCGGAGTCTTCGGTGGTTCGCAGAGGTGTGAACGCGATATGGCGCCGCTGCCCTTCGTGGAAAACTTCGTCCACGGTGTGGAGGGCGGTCAGATCCGAGATGAAGAGATCCAGGAGTTCGCGGTATTCGATCCGCTTCGACGACGGTCCCTCGAAGAGGGGATCCAAAACTTCTTCGTTCCCGGTTTCCTCGTGGATCCACTGGGCGAGGGCCTTCCAGTGCGCCGGACGATTGACCATCAGGTAGACGCGGCCGTCTTGGCACTTATACGCGCCCGAAGGTACCGAGGCCGTTAGCCCCGTCCCCACCCGGCGCGGGATGATTCCGTCGTCGAGCCATTTGCCGACGCCGGAAATGTGGGAAACCGCCAGGGTGGTTTCCTGGAGCGAGATGTCCACGTGCTGGCCGCGCCCGGTTCGCCGCGCCGCGAGCAGGGCGATCATGCTACTGGCTGCCGCGCAGGTAGAGGCCATCAGGAACTGTTGCTCCCCCGCCAGGGCCACGGGCGGATCGTCGGCTTCGCCGATGACATGAAGCGGCCCACCGGTGGCTCCGGCCACCAAGTCCGAGGATTTCCAGCCCGCATGGGGGCCCGTCTGTCCGAAGCCCGTGATCGACGTGACCACGATTTCGGGCTTCTCTGCCGAGAGGGACGCGTAGCCGATCCCCAAATCGTCGAGTCGGCCGACCGGCAGGGTTTCGAGCACGATGTCGGCACTCAGCGCCAGGCTTCGGAGCAGCGGCCGGCTTTCGGGGCGGTTGATGTCCAGGGTGATGCCGCGTTTGCTCGTGTTCATGTACAGGAAGTGGAGGCTGCGGTCGGCTCCCGCGATGCCGGCGAGAAAAGGGGGAATCCATCGCCCGGAGTCGCCTCCAGGGCGCTCGACCTTGATGACGTCGGCCCCCATATCGGCCAGGAGTTTTCCGCAGTAGGTGCCACTTTCGTCGGCGAGTTCCAGCACACGTCTGCCCGAAAGTGCCGATCTGTTCCCTGCAACCATGCTGCTCCTTGCGGAATTTTTAGGGAACGGAAAGTGTAGCCTCTCCTCGGGGAGCGTCTCCATCGCCTGCGCTCGATTTGCTGGAGGTCGTCCCGGTTGTTAGAAATTCGTGTAACCTGTTGTCGCTTCCAACCCAGGAGATCCCCCCCTCATGGCCATTGTGACCCCCCTCGAGGTCGGCTCGTCCGGGCGCCGCCGTCTGGCTCTAGCCAGCCCCGCGACCCTGGAGCCCATCGGAGACATCGAAGTTCATACCGCCGCCGACGTGTCGGCCGCTGTAGATCGTGCTCGAAAAGCGCAGGTGGATTGGGCAGTGCTTCCGGTCTCCGAGCGCGCCCGATTCATGGTCGCTGCCCTGGAAGTTCTTCTTGAGCGTCAGGAGGACATCTTGTCCACGGTGACTCTCGAGACCGGAAAGCCCCGGACCGAGGCGCTCCAGATGGAAGTCTTCGCGGTGGGCGACGCGCTGAATTACTACGCGAACAACGCCGAACAAATTCTCAAGACCGAAAAACGAAAACTGCACGGTCTGATCCGCTTGATGAAGCGTTTGCGGATTGTTTACCGGCCTCTGGGGGTCGTCGCCGTGATCAGTCCTTGGAACGGGCCTTTTGTTTTGGCGATCAATCCCGCGATTCAGGCGCTGATGGCGGGCAACGCGGTGATCCTCAAGCCCTCGGAAGTGGCGCCCTTTTCGGGACTCCTCGCTGGGGAGATCTTTGCCCAGGCGGGTCTGCCCGAGGGACTCTTCCAGGTGTTGACGGGCGACGGGGAGACGGGCGCGGCGCTGTGCAAGGCCGGTGTAGACAAAGTGACCTTCACAGGAAGTGTCGAGACCGGGCGCAAAGTCGCCGTGTCCTGCGCCGAGCAATTGATCCCCTGCACCCTCGAACTCGGGGGCAACGACGCGATGATCGTCTGCGATGATGTCAATCTCGACTACGCGGCGGCCGGCGCAGTCGCCGGCGCTTTCATGAATACCGGCCAGTATTGTTGCGGTACCGAGCGCGTCTACGTGGTGGACTCGGTGGCCGACGCCTTTACGGAAAAGGTCGTCGGAAGAGTCGCCGAACTCAGGCAAGGTGTTCGGGGCGAGTTCGACGTCGGGGCGATTTTTTGGCCCCGTCAACTCGAGATCATCGAGGAGCATGTGGCCGACGCCCGGGAGCGCGGGGCGAAAATTCTGACTGGCGGGCGGCGCAACCCGGATCTTGACGGCTTCTTCTATGAACCCACCGTCCTCACCGACGTCGACCATTCAATGAAGATCATGCAGCACGAAACGTTTGGACCGGTTCTGCCCATTATGCGGGTCGCCAACGAAGAAGAGGCCATTGAACTCGCGAATGACAGTGCCTATGGGCTGGGGGGCTGCGTTTGGACTCGCGATAACCGAAAGGGAATCAAGATCGCCCAACGTATGGAATCGGGCAGTGTCTGCGTGAATGATATGACGATGACCTACGGGATCCAGGAAGCCCCTTTTGGCGGACGCAAGGCGAGCGGTATCGGGCAGGTGAACGGCGAAGCCGGCTTGCGGGGCTACTGCCATGCCGAGCCCATTGTTGTGGACCGTCGCAGAGGGAAGATGTCGGCCTCCCGCTATCCCTATCGGGCCAAGAGCGACGCGGGCTTGCAGAAGCTCATGAAATTGCTCTGGGGGACGAGCCTGGGACGCTGGCTGTTCTGAGGCGGCTGTTCTGAGGCGATGGAGGGGTTTCGGGCCTAGAAGATGGCCGCGGTGCGTTCGAGCATCCAGTAGACAGCCAGGGTGCCGATCGCGTAGGCGGGGGCGCGGAATAGCCAGCCCGGCGCGCGAGAAAGCGGGGCGCGCAGCAGGGCATTCCCGGTCAGGATAACCGCGACAAAGGCCAGTTGTCCGGCTTCGATGCCCACGTTGAACGCAAACAGAGCCAGGGGGATCTCGTCGTCGGGAAGCCCGATCTCGGCAAGCGCGCCCGCAAAGCCCATTCCGTGCAGGAGTCCGAAAGCCAGCGCCACCAGCCAGGGTTTTCGGCGAATCAGGCTCGGACGCTCGGGACTTCGGGTGGTGAGTTCGACGGCGAGCAAGAGCACGCTTCCGGCGATGAGGATTTCGATCAGGGAAGAGGGAACCCGGACCCACCCCAGGGCGACAATGGAAAGCGTGATGCTATGCCCCACGGTGAACGCCGTGACGGTTTTGACCAGCGGACGCGTTCCGACGACCAGCAGGATCAGGCCGAGGACAAAGAGCAGATGGTCGGGACCCGTCAGGATGTGTTCGAAACCCAGCTGGGTGTACGCGCGAAGGACCTGGCTCTTCTCGGGCCGGGCCGGAATCAAGAACTCGGAATCCCCCGCGTGGAGAACCGTGCTGACGACGCGGCCGTCGGCGAGGGTGACGCGAACCAGCACGTCGATTCGCGTGGCTTCAAGGCCGCTGATGGCGATCCGTCGACCGACCAACCCCTGGCCCTCGGGGCATTGAATGTTCCAGCGTAGGGTCACGCTCTGCTCGTCCTCGTCCACCCGGGCATCCGAAATGGCCGGGCATTCGCTGGGGAGGAGCGGGCGAATGTCTGCTCCCCGGGGCTTGAGGCGTGAAGTTTTCCAAGCCACTTCGGCCTGGCCGGCATCCAGGGTCTGAAGCTCGAGCAGCGCTGGGGCGAGGGGGTGAGCGGCGGCGGGGGAGGGCGCAAGCGCGACCAGAGCCAGGGCCCAGGGGAGGACGGCCATCGCGAAGAGTCGCTTCGTTGTCGAGCGCTTGTGCACCTTCGATTCCTCGACTGGTCGGTGGCGGATTGCCCGGAGAGGTTCCCGGGATGGCGTGGCCCGTGTCGGTGGTTTCGGGCCGACTCGGTGACTGGGTGACTCGGTGACTAGGTGGAAGTGGCCACCGAGGTTTCCTTGACGGAATCGGCCGGGATCGTGTCGGGGGCCGTTCGCAGAAGCTTGAGCGCTTCCTCCTCACCCTGGGCGAAGGCTTCGGGGTCGGTGGTGACACAGAACTCGACCATGATTCCATTGGGATCCACGAGGTAGATGGATCGGCACCAGCCGTGGTCTACTTCCTGGAGTTGGTCGATTCCACGATCGTGCAGCTGTTTGACCATGGCTCTCAACTCTTCCTCGCTGTCGAGGCGGAATGCGAGATGATTGACCCAAATAGGAAGTCCTGCGCCGAGAGAAACCGCCGTGGTGTAGTCGTCTTTTTCGCCCACATCCTCGACCTGGAAGAATGCCAGGTAGTCGTCGCCTCCCATGTCGAAGAAAAAATGCCGAAAATAACCATCGCCCTGGCGATGGTTCTCGGTGTGAACCAGGGGCATGCCGAGTTTTTCGCTGTAGAAGGCGTGGGTGGCCTCGGGGTCCCGAGTCGCATAGGCGACATGGTGCAGACGCTTCGAGCGGATCGGCAGGGCGGTGGTCATCGGGAGTTCTCCAGAGGATGCCGGGCAAGGCCCGACTCGGGGTTGCGGCTGAAGTTAGGTCAGAGTCCCCAGCGAGGCCAAGACGGAGATCGCTCAGCGCGCGGGTTTTTCCGAGGCAGTGCATCGAGGGCGGGATCTCTCGGTTTGCGGTGCCGGGCGCCGAGGGGGAGATTCTCTGGGGCGGGATGCGCGAAGGCGGCTACCTTCGGGTTGTCCAAATCCTCTTGGTTCTTGCCTCCAAGGAGCCCTGCTGCAATGACCGATTCCGCCCGCCCTCCGCTGCCTTCGGGTTTCGTGGTCTTCGTTAAACGCGATTGTCCGACGTGCGAATTGGTCGTTCCGGTACTCCAGGAGTTGGCCAATTTGGGCGCGCTCACGATTTTTTCCCAGGACGATCCGAATTTTCCGTCGGGCATGAAGATTCGAGACGACCGGACGCTCGAAAACTCATGGCGCCATTCCATTGAAGCCGTGCCAACGCTGATCGTGGTGGAGGGGGGCGTCGAGCGGTCAAGGACCGTGGGCTGGGAGCGCGCCGAATGGAAAGCCTTGACGGGTGCCGCGAATCTGGGTTCGGGACTTCCGGATTTCCGGCCGGGATGCGGATCGCTCTCGGTTGACCCCCAGTACGCGCTGGATTTGGCGGTCCGTTTTGGCGGCGGAGCGATGAAGTCGCGACGCGTTCGCTTTGCACCTCTCGAGGACGAGATGGAAGCGGCCTTCGATCGGGGCTGGACCGACGGCCTGCCCGTAGTGCCCCCCAGTGAGCGAAGAGTCCTGGCCATGCTCCAGGGAACCTCCCGCAAGCCCGACGAAGTCGTGGCGGTTGTGCCTCCCGATCTCATCGAGTGCACGGTGGAGAAGGTGGCGGTCAATGCCGTCATGGCGGGTTGTCGGCCCGAGTATTTTCCGGTGGTGCTGGCGGCGGTGGAAGCCGCCTGCACCGAGCAATTCAACATGCACGGACTTCTGGCGACAACCATGCCCGCCGGGCCGGTCATCATCGTCAACGGCCCCATCCGGCGTGCGATTGGAATGAATTCGGGGGGCAATGTATTCGGCCAGGGGAACCGGGCGAATGCCACCATTGGTCGTGCCCTGCAATTGGTCATTCGAAACGTGGGCGGCGGGCGTCCGGGCGAGGTGGACCGGGCGGCCTTCGGGAACCCTGGAAAGCTTTCCTTCTGTTTTGCCGAGGACGAGGAGGGCTCACCCTGGGGACCCCTCTCCGCCGATCTGGGCGCCGAGTCCGGGGTCAGCACGGTTACGCTCTTCCCCGGAGAGGGGCCGCGCATTATTGTCGACCAGTTGTCCCGAGAGCCCGAATCCCTGGCGCGCTCCTACGCGGCCAATCTGCGTACCTTGATCCACCCCAAGCTCGTGATGGCCTTCGATTGTATTTTGGCCATCGGTCCCGAGCACGCCCGGGTCTTCAGTGAGGCGGGCTGGACCAAGGAGCGGCTCGTCGCGCGCTTGCACGAACTTTTGATGATTCCCACCACCGAACTGGTCCGGGGAGCGGGGGGCATGGCCGAAGGTGTGCCCCCAGAGGTTTCTGCCCCAGCCCTTCCCAAGTTTCGTCCCGGCGGTATCCTGCTCGTGTACTGTGGCGGCGACGCGGGACTCTTTTCCACTATGATTGGCGGGTGGGTGACGGGCGAAGTGGGGAGCCAACCCACCCTACGGGAGATTCGATCGTGAGCGGAGCCAGCGAGAGTCCCGAAGCATCCGGCGGCGTAGTCGTCCTCGACCCCACCAGCGAGCGATCGCTCGCCACTCGCGAGCGCCTGCCGCGTCCTGTCAAACTCGACGGGCTCGATCTAGCGCTGCTCGATATTTCCAAGGCCCGGGGCGATGTCTTCATGGATCGGCTGGAAACTCTCTTCACCCAGCAAGGCGCCCGAGTCAAACGTTTCAGCAAACCGACCTTCACCAAACCCGCTCCCCCCGACGTGCGCCGGCAGATCGCCGAGGAGTGCGCGGCGGTGGTGGAGGCCCTCGCGGATTGAGGCAGTTGCACGTCGTGCAGTGTGCACGACATGGTCAATCTCGAGGCCCAGGGCGTTCCTGGTGTCTTTATCGCGAGCGATGTGTTCAAGGACGGCGCGCGGGGTCAGGCCAAGTCCCTCGGCGCCGATCCCGCGGCGGTCTACATCCCGCATCCGATTCAGGACCGTACGGACGCGGAGATGGTGGCTCTGGCGGATGCGTCTTTCGACGAGATCGTGGGTCAGTTGGTGGGCGGCTGAAGGGTTCGGGGAAAAGTCGAGGCCCACGGGCAATTTCCAGGGTCTCTTCGCGAGCGGCGACGGTCTCGGGGTGGCCCATTTCGGGGAGCAATCCATGCTGAAATTGCTTTTGATTGCCGTGGGTGGAGGTTTGGGAACCTTGGCCCGTTACGGGGTGACGGGTTTTGCCCAACGTTTGAGCGAGAGCCATTTCCCGTTGGGGACGCTGATGGTCAACCTCACGGGTTGTCTCTTGATCGGGGGGCTGTCGGCTTTCTTTGCGGGCGGGGTCGGGGTTCGCGAGGAATATCGCTGGGCGATCACCGTGGGCTTTTTGGGAGGCTTCACCACCTTCGCAGCCTTTGGCTTCGAAACCTTCGCGTTGTTCGAAAATCGACACGGGGGACTCGCGGTGGCGAATCTGGTGATCAGCAATTTGGGCGGATTGATCGCGGTTTGGGCGGGCTATCGACTGGTGGGCCTGCTCCGGGTCGCCGGCGCGGCCTGAAGTTCGAAGACCCGGCCCCGCCGCAGGGGCGCCTCGCTAACGAATGGCGACGGGGTTGATGACGCTCTGTACGGTGCCCACGAAACGCGGCGCCCCGAGGACGAAGAGGAATTCCGAAGCCCCGTCGGCGGCTAGCGCCCGCGTGTCCATATTTTCGAGAATGTAGACCCCAGAGCGCGCGAGCAATTCGGGGTGAACGGGAAAGGCAGTCTTTGGATCCTCGGAAGGCAGGGCCTCCAGGGCCCAAGTGTCGGCGCCCACGGCAACGACCCCGAGTTTCGCCAAGTAACGGGCGCCCCCCAGTCCCAGGCCCGGTTGCCCCGCCATGAATCGCTGGGGGTCGCTGTCGGCTACATCGAGCCAGCCCGTGTGAAAGAGCACCACGTCGCCCTTCTCGAGTGTGAGCCCGCGCTCGCGCGCCACCGCCTCGATTTCTTTCTGATTGAAAGCCGTGCCCTCGGGCAAGGGGCTCACCCCGTAGTGCCGGGTCATGTCGAGCAGGACGCCCCGAGTCACGATGGGAGGCAAGGTATCGATGCCAAACTTCAGCAGGCCCTGGGTGGTGACGAATTCGCTCGCCGGGGTGTTGTTGTAGTAGACATGGTTGACTCCCATGTGTCCCAGCCCGTCGATCTGGCTCCCCACCCCCATCCACGCGTAAATGACATCGTCATTGCCCGTGGCCTTGTTGCTACCCAGAGGCGTTCCCGTTCCGTCGGAGAGTTGAGTCACCGTCAATTGGTAGCTTCGGGGACCGTAGGCCGGAGTTTCTGGGCCCGTCGGCACGCCAAGGGGATAGGTCTTCCCGGTCTTGATCAGGCGGGCCGCGGCCAACACTTTGGCGGGGGAGAGGTTGTTGATGGCGCCGAGGGTGTCGTCCGGACCGTACGGCGAGGGCAGCTCCCCGGAACTCGTCAGGGGTAGGGCGAAAACGAGGAAGACCAGTGTGCTGAGAATTTTGGGCATGGGCTTGCTCCTGGGTGGGTGAGTCGGGCCCGAGAATCAGGGCGAAAAAGGGGGGTCAGAATCGCCTAGGGTAGCAGTCCGCCGACGCCGCCAAAATTTTCTATGCTCGGCCCTTCACCCCTCAGGAGAAAATCGTGACCGACTTTGGCGTCGCCTTCTTTCCCACCGACTACTCGATCCAGCCCGTGGAGCTCGCTCGGGCCCTGGAAGAGCGGGGTCTCGACTCCCTCTACGTCACCGAGCACACGCACATCCCCACCAGTAGAGAGACCCCGTGGCCCGGCGGTGCCGACCTCCCCGAGGAGTATTGGCACACCCACGACCCTTTCGTCGCCCTGGCGGCGGCTGCGGCGGTGACGAAAACCCTGCGGCTGGGAACCGGCATCTGCCTGGTGGTCGAGCGCGATCCGATTCAACTCGCCAAGCAGGTGGCCTCTTTGGACATGATTTCCGGTGGCCGGGTTGTTCTCGGGGTGGGGGCGGGGTGGAACCGTGAGGAAATGGAGAATCACGGCGTCGACTACGCGAATCGCTGGGCCGTGGTGCGCGAGAAGGTGCTGGCCATGAAGGCGATCTGGACCGAAGACGAGCCCGAGTTTCACGGTGAGTTCGTCGACTTCGATCCGATCTGGTCGTGGCCGAAGCCCGTTCAGCCCGGAGGCCCGAAGGTCTTGATTGGTGCTCAATCGCGCTGGACCTGGGAGCGGGTGGTGGACTATGGCGATGGCTGGATGCCGATCGGTATTCGGGGTGGCCTGGAGGAAGGCATGGCCGAACTTCGCGCCCAATGCGCGGCGACGGGGCGAGACTTTGACGCGTTGGAGAAAACAATTTTCGCGGCGCCCGCGAAGCCCGAAGCCGCCAAGCGGCTGATCGAAGCGGGTTTTTCCGAGTTGACATTTTCGCTCCCTTCGGTTCCGTCGGAGAAAGCCCTTCCGCTTTTGGATCGCTTCGCCGAATTGGCCCGGGTGCTCCGCTAGGCATACGCTGGGGGCGGTTCGGCCGGCTACCCACTGATCTCAAGTCGCCCTTTGGGCATTCAACCCATGGAAGCCGAGTCGATTCAATGAGGATTCTTCCTACCTTGTTCCTGCTGGTGCTGGTCTTGTTCACGGCGCTGGGACTCTTTCTTTTTCGCCCGTTCCTCGAGTATCCCCTGCCCGCCCAGTTGGTATGTCTGGACGCTTCGGCGGGGCAGAGCGAAGCGTTGGGCGAGCCGGGGGATATTTACGGCCTCGGTCTCAGCTACGCAGGGCATATTGCCGAGTCACCGGGCCTCTATAACCCCGAGGTGGGTCCGCCGATTTTCCGCAAGCGATCCCACACCGTGAATCCGAGCGATGAGGTGGTCTATCCGTCGCGCGAGGTACTCCTTCAGGGGGTCCGCAACATCGACATCGAGCATGCCGAGACCCTCGCGGAACACTTTCCGGAAATTCCCGCGCTGCTCGATTACGAGGTCGAGATCGGGCTGAAGGTACTCTCCGATATCTCGGTTCAGGATCTCGGTCGCGCGAACTTCGCCCCCCCGGTTGGCTACTTCGTCGCCAATGATATTACGGCGCGAATCCTGATCGGAATGGCGCCGCGTTTCGAGGAAACCGTCGCCTACCTCGCCGAAGGCAAGGGGCTACCGGGCTTCCTTCCAGTGGGCGAGAGGGTCTGGGTTCCCAAGAAGGCCGGGGTGGACGCTTGGCCGTGCGTAGAACTTCGCACCGAGGTCAACGGCAAGGTTCGGCAGAACGCTCCATCCGAGAATATCATCGTCGGTCCTCGGGCGATTCTTGCCGGCGTGGCCGAGCGCTTCGGACTCGATGGATTCAAGGCGGGGGATTGGGTCATTACCGGGACTCCGTCCGGGGTGGCGGCGCAGGTGCCGGGCTGGGTGCAACGTGCCCTGAGCCTTGTGGATCCCGAAGCCGAAACGAAGCTCGATTTCATGATTGGTGGCGCCGGCTCGGATCCCGCCTACCTGCGTCCCGGGGACGAGGTCACCGTGAGCGCCGGATTCCTGGGCAGCAAGACGAGTCGGATCGTGCGCTAGCCCTTGGGGTTCCGCCTGAGGTTGGGCCGGTCAAGGGGGAGCCAAGGTGACCCGGGTTTGGCGAGACGGGTTGAATGCGGCCAGAAAGCTAAGCAGAAAGCCAAACAGAAAGCCAAGCCGAAATTTTCTGGACGGAGAGCCGATGCTCGACGAGTTCGGGAAGGGGAGTGCGCGTTGTGCCGACTGAACTGACATTGGGTGCGGTCTACCAGCGCCGGGTTGCGGTGTCCCTCGAGCGGGTTTGGGAAAACGTTCACGACTGGGAACATTTGCCCTGGCTCCACGATGCTTCCTTTTCGGGGATCGAGTTGGAAGATTCCGGCGAATGGGGATGGCGGGCCCGGGTTCGGCTGGCCTCCCCGGGCGAAGCCGAAACTCTTCTGATTGATTTGCGCAGAGAACCCGACCGAAACGTCTATCACACGCGTACTCTCGAGGGGGCGGGGAAGGGCGCGGATACCCTGGTGACGCTGACTCCCGAAACCGAGAACTCCACCCATGTCAGGGTGGAGTTCTGGCTTCCCATTGCCGACGCCGAACAGGCTGAATCCGTCGGCGCATCGTTGGTTGCGGTGTATACCCGGCTCTGGGACGAGGACGAGTCCATGATGATTCGTCGCCAGCAGGAACTGGATGCGGCAAGTGCCCGGAGGCGCGAAGGAGTTCCTTCCGCCATCGATGCGATTTCCCTGGGTCCGTGGGAGTCGCTCTTGAGTCGTCTGCCGCTGCGGATTTCCAGCGCGGCGGGGGACTATCGCGTGATGGATACCGGTGCCGGAGTCGCCGCCCACTCGACCCGGTGTCCACACTGGGGCGGCCCCCTCGCGGACGCGGAGGTTTCCGATGGCCACGTGGTCTGCCCCTGGCACGGTTACCGTTTTTCCCTGGACGACGGCCGAGCCGCCGACGGCCGACGTTGCCATATGCGGCCCCCGCCCCGAGTCGAGTGCGACGACCACGGCGAGGCGCGGCTGGTTTTTCCAGACCGGGGTTAACGCGTCAGGCTTTGCCGAATGGATTCGCGATGAAACGCGAGGTAGCCCGGGAGCGTGTGGATCGAATGGGGTGGGCAATGTTGCTGAAAATGTTGCCGAAGTTGGGGCAGCGCGTGAAAGGGAATTCCTGGGAAGGCGTGATGCTCGGAGTGGTAAGGCATATTCCACATCAGCCAGCGCAGGGGGGCAATGCTGTTCAGACTGCGTGTGCGCTCGAATTGGGATCCGCGATTGGATCGCCCGGTATGTTCGGCGCTGAGGTAAAGGCCGAGGCCCAGGTGAGCCAAGGGCCAGGCGAGTAGTAAGAAAGCGAAGCCCGGAACGGTTTTGAGTCCGAGCCACAGTACGCCCACGATCAGCCCGAGCACTGCCCGACTTTCCCAGGCGATGCGTCGACGTCGATCCTCGCGGACGAAGGGAAAGAGTCGAACCCAAATCGACTCGGGAAGCAGCGCGCAGGCCACGGTGAAAGCGAATTTGCCAAGCATGAGGAATTGCCCCGAGGCCAGCCCCAGGTAGACGATCGGGTTTTTCGGCCAACCGTCCATTTGCTCCGGCGCATAGGCGATTTCGGGATCGAGTTCCCGGTCCTGGGTCCAGCGGTGGTGCGCCCGATGGAACTCCCGGAAGAAACTGGGGGCCTGGAGCATGAAGATCGCCCCCCATACGTTGCAAGCCACATTCCAGCTCTTGCTCGCGAACGCGGTGCGATGGCCCGACTCGTGGAGCATGGCGAAGAAACCCATGATCATGAGTGCGCAGAGCGTCACCGCCAGCCAAGCGCCGCCGTGGCTCGCAGCAGCGAGTTTCAGGGTTGCCCAGACGCTTAGCGCGAAGGCACCCACTTGAGCGATCGCACGGGTTCGCGCGGGTCCGTCCCGTCTCAGCGCGAGTCGGCGCAGGATCGCGGGCTCGATATTTTCGCGCGACGTGGAATCCAGAAGCGCATCGCCGGTCGTTTCCGGTCGGTGGAAGTGGGGCTCTGGGCTTTCGCGCTTATCGATCATCAGCCGTGGTTTCGAGGAAGGTGCGGAGGAATTGGGTTTCGTCCGGATCGAAGGGGCTTCCGTCGGGGCGCAGGATATCGTGGAACCAGACCTCGGGTTCCGGGCTGGGTTTTTTATCGAACCAACTCCACCAAGGGTAGATGGTCTGGCTGCGGCCGCTGACGAGCCCCCAGCTGATCGCGCCCACCGAACGCTCACGGAAGGCGGGGAGATGGGTTTCGAACCGGCTCTTCATGCTGCGCGCGAGGTACTCGCTACACAAGAGCGGCCGATCCGTGGAGGTGCGAATTCGATCGTGAAGCTCGACGAGGTCTTCCAGCGGCCCGTAGTGGTGGAAAGAGACGATGTCCGAACCGGCCAGCTGCAACTCGCCGATGGAGGCCGGCAGCGGATTCAGGGGGTTCCACCAGAGCCCACAGGTCAGGGGCTGATTGGGCTTCGCCGCTCGCGCCCAGGTAAACACGTCGGCAAGCAGCGGCAAGCAAGCTTCGCCCACAGGGTCGGCGCCGGGAGAGGGGTAGCCGCCGGGCTCGTTGTAGACGTCCCACATGAGCACTCGGGGATCGGTGGCGAAGCGGCCGATGATGCCGCTCGTATAGGCCTCGAGGCGGGCGGGAATCTCCGGGTGATCCTCGTACGCGTTGAGGGCCGCGAGCCCGGGACCCTGGACCCAGCCCGAATTGTGGCGCCCCGGGAAAGGTTCCGGCTGGGGGCCAAGCTTGGGCTCCGGATTCCAGACGTCGTCGAAGAGAACGAGAATGACCCGAATCTCCGCGCGCTTCGCCGCTTCGAGGACTTCATCGATGCGTTGGAGGAAGCCGCTGGAATCCTGCTCCCAGACGAGGTCGTGAAGATAGACGCGGACCGCGTTGAATCCGAGCTCCGCCGCCCAGCCCAACTCGCGCTCGACGGTGGTCAAGTCGAACGTTTCCTCTTGCCACATCTCCAGCTGATTGATGGCCGTGCTGGGGATGAAATTGCAGCCCACGGGCAGGGGCTGCGAGTCCCACCAGGTATTCGCCCGGTCGACGCTCCAGCGCGCTTCCTCGAGCGAACGAATGGCTGGGTGAGCGGAGGATTCGTCGGGTTCGAGGCTCATGCAGGATCGTCTCCAGAATTTCAGCCCCGGGCGGGCGACTCCGACCGAATGTCGCGTTTTTGACCGTTGCGCCATTGGGATAGGCCCGAGGGTTGGTAGGCGAGGAGGTACGCCCGGCGGTTCTGGTCTGTGCGATTCGTCTGTGACCCGTGGACGATATCCCGGTGGAAGAAGCCCACCGAGCCGGCCGGCAGATCCAACGCGAGTGGCTCTTCTTCGAGTGCATCGACGTCGGTGTAGAGTCGGCCCAGCGTTCCGCGATCCTTGAGGGATTCCAGCGCGCCGTATTTGTGTGTGCCCGGGATGATCCAGAGACAGCCGTTGTCCACCGTGGCGTCGTCGAGATAAAGGATCAGGGTGACGACCCGTTCGAGATCCTCGGCCCCATAGGCCCAATAGGGCCCCTCCTGATGCCAGGGAAAGGGCGCGCCGCCCGGGCGTTTGACATTGAGCTTGTCGCTGAACAGGGAGAGGGTCTCGCAACCGACGATTTCGGCGCAGGGTTTCCAGATCCGGGGATCATCGATCACTCCTGCCAGGCGATCGTCGAGCTGGAAAACCGGCTCCATGGAACGCACCGCACGCAGGTCGTCGTCCCACTCCCACTTGATCGTCGAACCGAGGATTTCCTGGTATTTCTGGTTGTCCACTTGAGCGACGGGCCCGACGTCATCGCCGCCGGGGTCGGGCTCGCCCTTGCCGTCGGCTGCGTCGAGCACGCGTTGGTGAGCGTTTTCTGCGGCGGCCCGAATGCCCGCGAGCTCGGTCTCGGAGAAGACGCTCAGCCGGGTGAAGAAGCCAAGCCTTTCGAATTGATCGCGCTCTTCGGGAGTTATCTCGTGCATGGGAATCCGGAGTGGGTCCGGCGGGCCGCGCTCATCGCGCTCGAGGTCACTCGCCTCGGTCCCAACGGCTTAGAGAGCGGCGACTCTAGCCCCACGGCGCGGACTCGGCGAGATGCGATTCTTCTCCCGAGGGGGAGTCCCGAAGCTCGGGCCTCGCCGCTATGGTGTGCGCTCCCGAGAGCGGGGCCTGAAACGCCGGCTTCGCGAATAGCCCACGGATCAAGACATTGGACACCCTGACCGGAATTTGGAGCGCCATCGCAGATCTTGGCGGCGGACTGTCCCTGGCCTTCATCGCCGTGGTGGCCTTGGCGATGGTCGTGGTCGGCGGAGTGTATATGGTCGCGGCTTTCGTCGTGCTCGGGCGCTTCGCCCGGGCGGCGACCCGGCTGCGGTTGATTGCGCCCGTAGCGGGGGCGCTGTGCGCGGTGTTCTCGATGCTCTGGCTCGACTACGCCCAGCCCGAGCTTGGCTTGGGTTCTTGGGCGGAATGGGCTCGGGCGCTCTCTTGGGTCCTGGGTGCGCTGGTCCTGGGGAGCGGAGTCGCGATGGCGTTGTACCGCCAAGCACTCGCGCACGGCGTTCCCTCGCGCATGGCGCTCACCGTTGTTCTGCCGGGGTTGATCGGTGGCTTCGGGGGGGGCTTCTTCGAGTCGGGTGCCGATTTGAGTTTTGTCCAGGGGGCCTTCCTTGGTGTTTTCTCCGCCGTTTTGTTGGGCCTGCTCCCTCTCTCCCTGGCGGGCTTGGTCGAGATTCGAACCCGTGCCGAGTGGTTTATCGCTACGCGTTATCTGTTGGCCGAGAGAAAACAAGTTTTCATCTCAGCGATTACGTTGATCTGCGTGGGGGCGGTGGCGGCTGGAGTCTGGTTGATCATCACCGTGCTGTCGGTGATGAATGGTTTTGAACGCACCTGGCGCGATGAAATCGTGGGCAACTACGCCCATTTCCTGGTGCGCAGTTATTACGGCGAAATTGTGGAATCGGCCTCGCTCCTCGAGCGGATTGAAGGCGTTGAGGGAGTGGTGGCGGCCAGTCCCTTCGTCGAAGCCGAGGGTATGGTGCGCAAAGCCGGCGGCGGCATAGCTCCCGTGCGTCTGCGGGGAATCGATCCCGTTCGAGCAGTGGCGGTGACGAGCCTCGCCGACCGGGTTCTTGCCGGAGATCTGAGTGATTTGATCGCACCCGATGCCGCTGGGGATGAGGGGCCGGCGGGCCTGATGATCGGGAATGCACTGGCAGAGAGTCTCGGCGTCGGAATCGGGGACACAATCGTATTGATCTCTCCGCACGGTGGGCGCCCGACCCCTCTGGGCCCCGCTCCACGGATGATTCGTTTCCGGGTGGTGGGGCTCTTCGCGTCGAGTTTTCTGCAATTCGACGAACTCTACGCCTACTCGAGCATTCCCGCGGCCCAGGCCTTTCTGGGGGGAAGCGTCGGAGTTGCGGGTTTCGAGGTCCGCAGCACGGATTTCTTTCGGTCGCGCCAGGTGGCCGACGCGGTGGAGGCCGAATTGGGCCACCCCTTCTTCGGGCGGGATTGGAAGGAACTCTTCCCCGGCTTTTTTCATGCGCTCCAAGACAATCGTTCATTGATGTTCATGCTTCTCGTCATGATCATGGTGGTCTCGGCCTTCGTGATCGTTGTGACGCTGATGATGATGATCATGGCCAAATCCCGGGACGTTGCGATTCTGAAGACCATGGGGGCGCGGGATCAGAGCATCGAATTGATTTTTGCCATCGAGGGCACGCTGATCGGGATCGCGGGGGTTGCCTTGGGGGTGTTGGCCGGAATCGCGGTTTCGACCCGGCTCGCATGGGTCCAGGCGCGCATCGAGGACTTCACCGGTATCGATACGCTGCCCTCGAGTGTCTACCAGATATCGACGCTTCCCTCGGAAGTGGATCCGGTCCAGGTCTTCGGAGTTGTTTCGATCGCTCTGGTTCTCGCTCTGGGCGCCACGCTCTTGCCCAGTCGCCACGGGGCGCGGTTGGACCCTGTCGAGGCGCTGCGCGAGGATTGAATGTCCTCGGCGAAGCTCAGGGGATCTGGCCGAGAACGACGATCTCTGCGTTCTCGCGCAGCCGGGCGGTGTGGTCGACCATCGCGGCGCGCTCGCGCTCGCGCAAGAGTTCGTTTTCGACTCGGGTGCGAATCTCGGCCAACGGGGGCACCTCGGCGGGACTGCGATCGTAGGCCCAGACCCAGTGTGTCCCGTAGCTCGACGGGATCGGCCCACTCCAGCGGCCCACGGGCGCGCGGATGGCCGCGGCCGCAAACCCGGGTCCATATTGGCGCCCGATGGATTCTTCGCTGGAGAGCGCGATTCGATGGGAAAGCAGAAAGGGGTCGCCCCACTCGTTGGCTTGCTCGGGTGAAATTTTTCCTGCTTCCAACTGCAGCCCGAGCGCCTCGGCGTCGGCCTGCAGGTGCTCCTGTCGGCTATCGCGACTCAGGAAGATGTGGCTCAGGGCCACGCGATCGGGCCGCCGGAAGAAATCGAGATTTTCGGCTCGATAGGCTGCGAGTTCGCCTTCGGTGGGCGGGTTTGCCCTGACCCTCGAGGCGATCAACAGGCGCATGCGCTCCAGCAATCTTCGGCGCACGACCAAATCGGTCTGGTCCATTTTCTGGTCGAAGGCGCGCTCGAGAAGGATACGATCGGAAACGCTTTCGTCTTCCTCCAGGAAGCGCTGGTTGCGGAGCAGTCTTCGCTGCACGATGCCATCGGTGAGATGCCAGCCGAGGGCCCGGGCTTCGTGGAGGAGGAGTTCATCTTGAACATGGGAGTCGATGAGGGCCTGGAGGAGTTCGGGACTCGGGGCTTGACCGTTGCGTTCGCGCCACCCCTTCTCAAGTGCCGCGACGTCTTGAGTCGTCATTCGGACCACGACCTCGGGCTCGGGGTCGAGCAGCATCCGCTGGCCGAAGAAAAGCAACGCGCCCAAGACAACGAAATGGAGCAGGGGCGAGTCAAGGGCGCGGAGTCGCCGACTCGTCTCGGGGCCGGGTGTGCTCTCGCGTTTCTCGGAAGCCGTCATTGTGCGAAGGATCTCTGTTAGCTCCGGGAAATCTTGCCCGCTTGGCCGCTGGCATTGCCGAGATACTGTTCGGGTCTCAGCGCGGCGAGTTCTCGCTTGACTTCGGCTGGGAGATCCAGGGATTCGACGAAGGTCTTCAGGGTGGCCGCGTCGATGCTTCGTCCCCGGGTCAGAGCTTTCAGCTTTTCATAGGGTTCGGCGATCCCGTAACGACGCATGACCGTTTGAATCGCCTCGGCGAGAACTTCCCAGTTGGCATCGAGGTCCGCGGCCATCGCCTCGCGATTGACACTAAGCTTGGTCAAGCCTTTCAGGCAGGCCTGGTAGGCGATAGAAGAGTGGGCGAGACCGACACCCAGGTTGCGGAGCGCGGTTGAGTCTGTGAGGTCGCGTTGCCAGCGCGAGACCGGGAGTTTCCCCGCGAGGTGGGTGATCAGCGCGTTCGCGATGCCCAAATTGCCTTCGCTGTTCTCAAAATCGATGGGGTTGACCTTGTGGGGCATGGTGGACGATCCAACTTCGCCTTCCACGGGTCGTTGGCGGAAGTAGCCGATGGAGATATAGCTCCAGATGTCCCGGTCGAAGTCCAGCAATACGGTGTTGAAGCGCGACACGGCGTGGAAGAGTTCGGCCATGTAGTCGTGAGGCTCGATCTGGGTCGTGTAGGGGTTGGGTTCCAAACCCAGATTCTCGACAAAGTCCTGGCCGATCCGAGGCCAGTCAACGTTCGGGTAGGCGGCGAGATGGGCGTTGTAGTTGCCCACGGCGCCGTTCATCTTGCCCAGTATCGAAACCTCGGCAACCTGCTGACGCTGCCGCGCCAGGCGGGCCACGACGTTGGCCAACTCCTTGCCGAGAGTGGTGGGGGAGGCGGGTTGCCCGTGGGTGCGCGCGAGCATCGGTTGTTCGGCATTGGCTTCTGCAAGGGTTCGGATCGCGCCGATTACTTCGTCCATCTGCGGCAGCAAACAGCGCTCGCGAGCCTCGCGGATCATCAACCCATACGCGAGGTTATTGATGTCTTCGGAAGTGCATGCGAAGTGGACGAACTCTGAGATGGCCTCGAGCTCGGGTTGGCCCTGGATCCGTTCCTTGATGAAATACTCCACGGCCTTGACGTCGTGGTTGGTTTGGCTCTCGATTTCCCTGACCCGGGCGGCGTCACTTTCTTCGAAACGGGCCAGGAGGTTCTCGAGGAACTCGCTGGCTCCAGGGGTGAGGGCGGGCACTTCTTCAATTTCGGGCTCGGCGGCCAAGCGTTGGAGCCAGCGAACTTCGACCAAGACGCGTCGCTCAATCAGGCCGAACTCGCTTGCGATGGGACGCAGGTCGTCGAGTTTTCCGGCGTAGCGGCCGTCCACCGGCGAGATTGCGGTCAGTGTGGAGAGATCCATTGATGTGCTCCGTCGGGAAGCCGATCGAATTCCGATCAGTCGACCCAGTTTCGGGCGTTGCGGTAGAGGTTCATCCAGGGCGCGTCCTCGTTCCAGTCCCTCGGCCGCCAGGAGTGTTGCACAGCGCGGAAGACTCGCTCGGGGTGGGGCATCATGAGGGTCACGCGGCCATCCCGGGTGGTCAGCCCCGTGATTCCGCCAGGCGACCCGTTGGGGTTTTCCGGGTAATGGCGCGTGGGAGCGCCGCGGTGGTCGACAAAGCGAACTGCCACCAGCTCGGCGGATTCGAGAGCGCCGGATTCCCCCGGCTCGGAAAACTCTGCACGTCCCTCTCCGTGAGCGACAGCGATGGGGAGTCGAGCTCCCTCCATGCCGCGAAGGAGAATCGAGGGGCTCGCTTGGACTTCGACCAGGGAGAGCCGGGCTTCGAATTGCTCGGATTGATTGCGCACGAAGCGGGGCCAGTGGTCGGCCCCGGGGATCAGTTCATGAAGATTCGACAGCATCTGGCAACCGTTGCAGACCCCAAGGGCGAAGCTGTCCGGTCGGGTAAAAAACGCTTCGAAGTCATCGCGAACCGGGGTCGAGAAAAGAATGGATTTCGCCCACCCCTCGCCGGCGCCCAGGACATCGCCGTAGGAGAAGCCTCCGCACACTGCCAGGCCCTTGAATTCCGCCAGGCTGACCCGGTTTTCCAATAGATCGCTCATGTGGACGTCCACGCACTCGAAGCCCGCCCGGTCGAAGGCCGCGGACATCTCGATCTGGCCGTTGACTCCCTGCTCGCGCAGAATGGCCATTCGGGGTCGAGCGCTGCCCGCGGTCCGGACGGGCGTAGTCGCTTGGGAAAAACCCGAGGGCAGATACACGGAGAGCCCGGGGTCGTCTTCGTCCACCCGGAGGGCCTGCTCCTGCTTGGCACACTCTGGATCGTCCCGCAGACCCTGCATACGCGACGTCGTTTCCGACCACAGGCCGCGCAAATAACCGCGGGTTTTCTCGAGCAGAAGCGCATCGCCCCGGCGAATTCGGATCGTTGAGCCGGCCTCGGGCATCCCGACATCGTGACTCAGACCGTCGAGTCCGTGGTGCCCCAGGATCGCGTAGGCGGCCGCCACATCGTCGGCCCGGATCTGGACGACCGCGCCCAGTTCCTCGTTGAAGAGCGCGGGGATCGCCTCGCCACGCAGGGGCGAGAGATCGATGTCTAGGCCGACCCCGCCGGCGAAAGCCATTTCGCAGAGTGTGACCAGGAGCCCGCCGTCGGAGCGGTCGTGGTAGGCGAGGAGGAGGCCGGCGCTGTTGAGTGCCTGGATCGCATCGAAAAACTTGCGCAACCGGGCGGGGTCATCGAGATCCGGAGGTTCGCTGCCAACGCCCCCGTGAACCTGAGCGAGCGCAGATCCTCCCAGCCGATTGTTTCCGCCGCCGAGGTCGATCAATACGAGCCGAGATTCCCCAGCGTCGGTTCGCAACTCGGGCGTAAGAGTGCTTCGAACATCGCGGACCGCTGCGAACGCGGTAACGATCAGCGAGATCGGCGCGGTCACGCTGTGTTCTCCGTCGTCGTCCTGCCAGACGCTCCGCATGGATAGGCTGTCCTTGCCCACCGGAACCGAGATGCCCAGCGCGGGGCAAATTTCCATGCCCACGGCTCGGACCGCGTCGTAGAGCCCCGCGTCTTCTCCGGTATGCCCGGCCGCGGCCATCCAGTTGGCGGAGAGCTTGATCTGGTGGGTGCCGAGGATGAGCACGGAAGCAATATTGGTGACCGCCTCGCCCACCGCCATGCGTGCAGACGCCGCGGCATCGAGCAAGGCGATGGGACTGCGCTCGCCCAGCGCCATGGCCTCACCCGTATAGGCGTCAAACCCCGAGGCGGTGACGCCCGCGTCTGCGACCGGGACCTGCCACGGCCCGACCATCTGATCCCTGGCCACCAAACCGCCGACGGACCGGTCGCCGATGGTGATCAGGAAGCCCTTGTCGCCCACAGTAGGAAGCTGCAGTACGGCTTCGGCGGATTCGATGAGATCGATGGCATTCAGATCGAGAGGCTCGGGAACGAAGGGAATGCGCCGGATGTCGCGCACCATACGGGGCGGTTTGCCAAAGAGAAGGGAAAGGGGAATGTCGATGGGAGAATTCCCGAAGAAAGAGTCTTCCAACAGGAGGTGCTCGGCTTCTGTGGCCTCGCCCACCACGGCGAAAGGGCAGCGCTCGCGTTGACAGAGCGCTTCGAAGTCGGACATGTCGCCCTCGGCGATGGCCATCACGTAACGTTCCTGGCTCTCGTTGCACCAGAGTTCCATGGGGGTCATTCCGCTCTCGGCGCTGGGGACTTCGCGGATCTGGAAATGCGCCCCTCGGCCGCTGTCGTGAACGAGTTCGGGCAAAGCGTTGGACAGGCCGCCGGCCCCGACATCGTGGATCGAGATGATGGGGTTGGCTGTGCCGCGCGCCCAACAGCGATCGATCACCTCCTGGCAGCGGCGCTCGAGTTCGGCATTTTCGCGTTGGACCGAAGCGAAATCGAGGTCTTCGTGACTGGCGCCGGAATCCATCGAAGAGGCTGCCCCGCCGCCCAGGCCAATGAGCATGGCGGGGCCACCGAGCACGACGATCTTTGCGCCGGGGGGAATCTTGCCCTTTTCCACGTGCTCGTGGCGGATGTTGCCGAACCCGCCCGCGAGCATGATGGGTTTGTGAAAGCCGCGAACCTCCAAGCCTGCGGGGCCGGGCACTTTCTCCTCGAAAGTCCGGAAGTAGCCGGCGATGTTCGGCCGGCCAAATTCGTTGTTGTAGGCCGCACCGCCGATGGGAGCCTCGAGCATGATGTCCAGCGCGGAGGCGATCCGGTGGGGTTTGCCAAAATCCTTCTCCCACGGCTGCTCGGCGCCGGGAATGCGCAGATTGGAGACCGAGAAACCCGTGAGCCCAGCCTTGGGGCGAGCGCCCCGGCCCGTGGCCCCCTCGTCTCGGATTTCTCCACCGGAGCCCGTCGCCGCGCCCGGATAGGGGGAAATCGCGGTCGGGTGGTTGTGGGTCTCAACTTTCATCAAGATGTGGACGGGTTCGCTGTGAACGCGGTAGATGTGGGTCTCGGGGTCAGGAACGATGCGCGTTGCCAGACTGCCGACCATCACCGCCGAGTTGTCCGAGTAGGCCGAGAGGACGCCGTCGGGAGAGCGGTCGGTCGTGTTGCGAATCATCGAAAACAGCGAGTCCGGGGCGGGCTCCCCGTCGATGATCCAATCGGCATTGAAAATTTTGTGGCGACAGTGCTCGGAGTTCGCCTGGGCGAACATCATCAACTCGACGTCGGTTGGGTTGCGTTCGAGTTCGGAGAAACTTTCGACGAGATAGGTGATTTCGTCGTCGGCCAGGGCCAGGCCGAACTCCTTGTCGGCGTGGACCAGGGCCTCCCGACCGCTACCCAGCACGTCCACCTCGCTTAGGGGTCGTGGGTCTGCGGTTTCAAAGAGGAGTTGGCCGTCCTTGAAATCGTGGAAAATCGTCTGGGTCATTCGGTCGTGGAGGAGATCTCCGGCTGCGTGGAGGCTCTCGATGGTGGGTTCGCCTTCGAGCCAGTAGGCGACTCCCCGCTCCAAGCGCAGAATCTTCGCGAGTCCGCAGATGTGGGCGATATTCGTGGCTTTGGAGGACCACGGAGAAATCGTTCCAACCCGGGGGACCACGAGGAAAAGCCTGCCCTCGGGCGTTTCGGCCTGTTCCCGCCGCGGCCCGTAGCTGAGCAAGCGCTCCAGAATCCGCTCCTCGTCCGGGGTCAGGGGCGGAGTCGAAGGCGGGAAATGGGCAAAATGGGCGAAATCGGCGCTCAAACCGGTGATTCCGGGTGTCGCAGCCTGGATGGTTCTTAGCAGCGAGGCCTTGCGTGAAGCGGATAGGGCGGGAGCGCCGCGTAGATGGAGCATCGTACCCCTCTATCGCGAACCGGGGGAAGGTTCGGACTGGACAACGGAGCCTCTAGTGTATCGCCTGCACCGGGTCGGACAAATAGCCGGATCCCAATCGGGCTCCTGGGTTTCTAGGTAAAACGGCTAGACGAGGAGCGCCAGGGTGGTGTCCTTTCGGCGCTGCTGGATCTCGTCTTCGGACTCTTCTATGACAACCTCGTCGGGAACGATTTCGAAGATCTGCTGTCCCTTGGTGACGACGGAGCCTTCGGTGTTTTCGATCAGGCAACGCGTCACCGTACCCGAGAAGGGCGCGTTGATCTTATTGAACATTTTCATGACCTCGATAATGAAGAGCGGCTGGCCCACTTCGAAATGCATGCCTTCTTCGACGAGGAGGGGAAGATGGGGAGCCTCTCGAGCGTAGAAAGCTCCGCCCATGGGCGTCACGATTTCGTTGCTGCTCGCCTTGGGGGGGGGCGCAAGGCTCCGAATGAGAGGCGCAGCGATTTCGGGATCGGCGTACTGGCTGGGAAAGATCGGCTCGAACGTGTCGTCCACTCGGATATCGCTGAAGCCCGACCGTTCCCCGATTCGCGCGATCACCAGGAGCAATTCCATTCCGGCCTGATAGCCCGCGTGGGCGGCTTGGCAGCGCGCCCAAAGGTCGGGGTTCCCAGGAGCCACGGTCTCGCATTCGGGGCTGGCGAGAAGCGCTTGGGTCTCGGACCAATCGTCCACTCGGGAGAGTCGGGCGATTTCGCTGTAGAAGGCAAGCGCACCCTGCAGCACCTCGTGATCGTGCTCCCAGATCATTTCGGAGGCGGGCCTGCCCGGCATGAAATTCATATGCAGGTAGTGGTAGAGCGTCTTCAAAAGCAACAGCGGATTGCGCTTGAACGCGAGCTCGCCGGCCGTCTCGCCCCAGAATTGGGTCTGGTAGCGGCCTATGAATCCCGCGAGCGCGTGGGCGTCTTCGAGCAGGCGAGCCACCGGGCGAAGCAGAAGGGTTTCCTTGGCTCCAATGACGTTGCGGGCATCGCCGTTCGGAGCATTCGCCATCAACTGCCCTGAGGCGATGTCAAGATCGACATCTTGGGCGATCACGCGGAGGGATCCCACCGCGGCGAGGTAGTGGGTCAGGAAGTGGGTGTTGGGCTTCATCATCGGTTCGACGCCGAGAATCCAGTTGATGAGGCCGTATTGTACGGGGACGTTGGTTTCAAGATCGTCGCCGCGGATTTCGCTGCGCCTTAGAATTTCGGACAAACGCTCGAGGTTGTGCTCGCGGTTTTTCCCGTAGCTAAGGATCAGCGCGATGTTGGAATCGTACGCGCCGGCGAGGTTGTAATACATGAATGCGCCGGTATCGGGATTTCGAGTACCTATGCCCTGGTCGTCCCGAATTTCGTGAGCGATCGGCTGCGACCACTGACGGATCAGGCCACCGGCGTGGGGTTGGAGCGCCGCGTTGGTCGCGTTGACTCGGATTTCGGCGCCCGAGTTGTGTCGCGGCTCGCGCTCGGGCTGGGGCAGGCGTTTCCCATGAAGGGAGAGTAAGACCATGGCCTCGATCAAGCGCTCGATTCGGAAGCTTTCGGTGGGGTCCTCAGGGTTGACGAACTTCAGTCGATAGGCGAGTTCTGTAACGCCATGTTCGACTTGGATTCGCGTATTCATCTCCATGAAGAAATGATCAGATCCCTCAACGATGCACTCGAAGGTCGAGACACTGTCGAGTCCCACACCCTCGCCGAAGGCTTTGGCGTCCCGTTCCATGGCCAGCAGGGTTTGGGCGTCCTTGGCCAAGGTTTCGGCCTTTATTCCGGTGTGGAGCGCCACGGCTTCATCGAGTAGTTCGGATGTTAGGGAGAATTCGAGCTGCTTCTGCTCGTGCATTTGGATCGAGCAGTCGCGCCCCCCCAGAGCCACTGCCCAATCCCCGTTGCCGATCACCTGAATTTCATTGTGGCGAGTGGTTTCGAGATTGAGCTCGATCAGGAAATTCCGGTTGGATCCCGGGTCCATGACTTTCTGTTCGGCGAGGATCTCCATGACCGCTGCGGGAATCTCGCCCGGCTCCGTGATCACGCGCTGTCCCTTCCCTCCTCCCCCACCGATGCACTTGAAGCGGATTCGCTTGCCGGGGTATTGGGCCCAAATTTCCTGGCTTTCGCGTTCTCCGGCCTGCTGCAACTCCTCGATGCTGACGAGCTCGATGGTTCTCGCATAACCGAGCTGAAGCAGGGCTTCGGCGTTTTCTGTCGGGGATTGGCTTTCGTCGTACTCGAAGTCGAGAGAATGTTCCTGAGCCAGAGATTCCAGGCCGGCTCGATTTTTCACCCGGGCCAATAGCGCGCGCGAGGAGATGTCGTCGATCCCGGGGATCACCGCGTTGTCGAGACTTCGCGCGAGTTTTTTGGCTTCATCCTTTGCGCCAGCGCGTCGGATGACCGACGCAGAGGGCCCAAAGAATCCGATTCCGGCATCTTCGATCGCCTGAATGAAGTCGGCGTCCTCGGCCATGAAGCCATAGCCTGCAAAAATGTGGGTATACCCATAGTCTCGAGCGATCTGAACGATCTGGGCGATGCGAACGATCTTCTCCTCCTGGCCGGCCCCCATGTAGTCGGGCACCCGATGAATATTGGCCGGGAACGAGAGCGATCGAATTTCTGGGGCGATACAGCGCGGGTAGACGACGGAGTCCTTCTCGGAAAGCAGCATGCCGAATTCTCGGATGCCGATTTCCTTGAAAATGTCGAAGGCCTCCATGCGCACCGGGCCGCGGCAGACCACAAGGCACTTGATGGCCTGAAGGGAGAACGAACGAAGCCATTCGGAGTCGGCTTCGTGAAAGCGTTGGGGCGTAAGGTCGGGACCGAGCATTATTCGTGCTCTCGATGCGTGCCACCCATGGCGGAGGGCTGGTAGTGGCGCATGAGGAAGGAAAGGTTCTCGGCGAGAACCCTCCGGCTTTCGCCCGGGCGTACGATGCTGGAGACCGAACCCAGGGCCAGGGCTTCCTTGGGGTTCATCAATTCTTGTTCGTAGCGGTCGGATAATTTGGCCAACCCGGCAGTCTGAGCGGCGGCGGCGTTTTGCTCGGATTCACCGGCCTTGATGGCCTCCTGATATTCGCGGGCGAGTTGACGCATTTCATCCTTGTAGACGAAGTCCTTGCCCGCCGGCCCCATGACTGCGATTCGTGCCATGGGCATGCTGAAGACCCGGTCGGCTCCCGTGAAATACGAGTTCCAACTCGCGTAGGCGCCGCCAAAGGCGTTTCGGATGATCATTGTCATTCGCGGGGTGCGGACGTCAATAATCGAGTCGAGGAGTTTTCGACCCGCGAGGATGATGCCCCGGCTCTCCTGATCTTTGCCGGGCAGGAAGCCCGTGGTGTCTTCAATGAAGATCAGAGGGATATTGTAGAGGTTGCAGAAGCGGATGAAGCGGGTGCCCTTGAGTGCGGCATCGATGTCGATCTGCCCAGAGGCGACCGCGGAGTTATTTCCGACGAATCCCACGACGTGCCCCGCCAAACGGCCGAAGGCCGTGATGAGGTTTCTGGCGCGTTGAGGCTGCAACTCGAAGTACTCGCCAAAATCGGTGATCTGCTGGAGGTAGAGGCTTATGTCCATGGGGGCATTCATGCCCGCCGGGCTCAAGAAGGTCCGCCTGAAGAGGATATCTTCCTCGATGGTGTAGCGATCGATGGGATCCGAGGTTTGTTTGAAGGGTGCCGAAGACGTGTTGTTGTCGGGCAGGTAGGAGAGCAGGCGAATCGCCGTTCGCAGCGAGCCAAGTTCGTCCATGGTGGTGAGGTCGCAGACGCCGCTCATGCCGTGGACGCTCGGACCCCCCAACTCATTGGCGGTAACTTCTTCGCCGAGAACGGACTTGACGACTCCCGGCCCAGTCAGGCCGATAAAGGTCTCCTCACACTGGATCATGAAGGAACCTTGTCGCGGAAGGTAGGCCCCGCCGCCGGCATTAAAGCCGAACATCAAGCTGATGCTGGGAACTCGGCCGCTGATTTTGCGAAGGGCTGTAAAGGCCTCGCTATAGCCATCGAGCCCCCCGACGCCAGCAGGCACAAAAGCACCCGCCGAATCGTTCATCCCGATGAGCGGAATTCCATGTTCGCCTGCCATGTAGATCAGGCGGGCAAGCTTGGCGCCGTTGGTGGCGTCCATGGAACCCGCCCTGAGGGTAAAATCATGCCCATAGACGGCGACATCGCGACCGCCAATATTGAGTATGCCCGTAACGATGGATGCTCCGTCGAGCCCGGGCCCCCAATTGCGCCAGAGGATATTGGGTTCCTGGTCGGTGAGAACCTTGATGCGTTCCCAGACGGTCATCCGCCCCTTGGTGTGCTGGGTGCGGACGCGATCGACTCCGCCGCCTTGCAGGGGCAGCTGATGGAGCTCGCGTTCCAGTCCGAGAGCTCGATCGTAGATGTTCTCGTCGCGCGCTTCGCCGGGTCCGTCTCCCGCTGGATCTTTCGGGAGTGGGTTCTGGAGTGAGAAAGAAGGGGAAGACATATTCTGTCGCGGTGCGCCTCTGATTGGGATTGGACTCAGTTCGGTGGGGTTGCGGCGGAGCCGGCGGATCGGATAGACACACGGCTTCAGACGTCAGAGTCCTGCGCCACCCACCCCGGCCTCTATGCGGAACCCGTGCATACGCTTGTTTGCCCGTGTGTGCCCGTGTGTGTGCCCGTGTGTGTGGGTGTGTGAGGGCACGATCAACGGAGCCCCTTGGGGAGGCCCGCCGTGTCGCCCAAGGAGCACGAAGCCTAGCCGTTTTGATCGGGCTGAGCGACAGGCGGAGCCCCCGTTGCCCCAGGCGGTTTTCGCCAGGAAGTTCCCACAGCTGGGCCTCCCCCGCAGTTCCCTGCGATAGAGTGGCCTTCGAGGGGTCGACGGGTTCTCGAAGGGTGTTGCCCGATGGAACCGCCTGTTACTGGCCTCGCGGCGTCCCACTTCCTTGAACCCGACGCAGGCCCGGTTTGGGGCCGGTCCGCAGACTCGAAGGTCGACTTCCCTATGCCCCAGCCCATCGGCCGCGATCTCAACGACACCCGTCACCGGCTCGTTGATTGGCTGGCGAATCGTCTGCCCGGGGCGTCGCGGCTTCGGATCGAAGACCTTCGCGGCCCGAAGGACACCGGTTTCTCGAGCGACACCCTGATGTTCTGTCTCCGCTACGAGGAAAACGGAATCGATTGCCTCAAGGAGATGGTGATTCGCTTGGAACCCGCCGGCGATTTCCAGCTTTTCCCCGAGTACGATGTCGCGCTGCAGTACAACATGATGACAGCCCTGGCCGATACGCGGGTTCCCGTTCCCGAGATGTACTGGCTCGAAGAGGATCCGGCTCTCCTGGGAAATCCCTTTTATGTAATGGAACGAATCGATGGGCAGGTGCCCAGCGATTCCCCGCCGTATCACTCGGAAGGATGGCTGTTCGATGCCGCTCCCGAAGACCGCGAACGCCTTTGGAATAGCGGATTGGATGCGATGTCCGAAGTGCATAAGCTGGATTGGCGCAAGCCCGAGTTTGCATTTCTCAAAGTGCCACCCCCGGGCCAAACCAGCATTCAGGCGCAGATTGATTACTGGGAAAATTTTATGGACTGGGGCCTGGATCGTTCGCAATATCCGCTGATCAATACGGGCTTTGAGTGGCTAGTGGGTATTTGTTGGGGCGACGCGCGGATCTCAAATCAGATCTTTCAAAACCATGAAGCGATTGCCGTCATCGACTGGGAGATGGTTTTCGTCGGCAACCCGGTGGCCGATCTGGCTTGGTTTATCACCCTCGATCGCGTTCTCACCGAAGGCATCGGACTCGAGCGACTGAACGGGGTTCCGGGAAAGGCCGCTTCGATCGCGCGCTGGGAGCGGAACGTGGGCCGACCCGCCAAGGACTACGGGTACTACGAAATTTTCGCCGCCTGGCGTTTTTCCGTCATCATGGCCCGGATTTTTCTTCAAATGAAGCACTACGAGGTTCTCCCCCAGGAAGCCACAGTCGATGTCGAAAACCTTTCGACACCCATCCTGCGTTCGCTGCTGGACGAAGCCCCCAAGGTCTAGAGGCTGGGGGTGCCGACTCAAGGAGGGAGAGCGTTCAAACTCTCTCGCGTTCGCTCAGGGTTCGCGTTTCGGTGAGAAAGAAGGTCGCGGTGGCTCGGGCCACCAGGCGTCCGTCCTGATCGACGATTGAGCCCTCGGTGTAGGCGGTGTGGCGGGTTTTGATGACCACCCGGGCGGTTGCGCGGAGCGTTCCTCGAATCACCGGCCGAAAAAAGTTGATCTTGCACTCGAGGGTCGCGCAACCGCGGCCTTCGGGGAGCGAAGAGACGACGGCCCGGCCGAGGGCGGTGTCGAGCACGCTGAAGAGAACGCCGCCGTGGGCGCGTTCCGCGGTGCTCCAATGGTCCTCGGTGGCATCGAGTTCAAGTTCGACTTCTCCCGACTCGACGGAAATCTCCTTGACGCCGAGGCTCTGGGTGAATTCCATGGACTCCTCCGTGGGGTTTCGCGGGCGAATCAGTCTGGCACCGAGGTCTAGCTCGGGCAAGTCAGCTAGAGAGGCGCGAGACGCCCCCAAGGGGCTGTTGCCGAGAGCAGGGGTTTTGGAGCAAACTCATCGAATGGCCAAGCCCACCGAGTTAGAGAAAGCGCTGAAATGGGAGCGGGGCGGCGAGGAGGCTCCCCTGCCGCGAGACGGTCGCGAGGCGCGTGCCGAGCGGACCAAAAAAGCCGTGGCCGATGCGCTGATCGAACTGATCGAAGACGGCGACTTGCGTCCGACTTCGAGGGCAATCGCCGAAAAGGCGAAGGTGTCCGAGCGAACCATTTTTCAGCATTTTGCCGATCTTGAAACACTGTTCAGCGCGGCGGCGAGAAGACTGGGCGAGCGCATCTTGCGCAACCTGGAGTACATCTCCGACGAAGGGCCCTTCGAAGAGCGCCTGAAGAATTATCTCGATGAGTTGGTATTCCTCCACGAATCGATGACGCCGGTTCGGCGGGCCTCACGACTCCATGAACCCTTTTCTCCGGTGCTGGAACATGCGCTTCGATCCTGGCGCGAAGGGATGCGTCGGGGAATCGATCGTGTCTTCAGCCTGGAACTCGAGACTCATTCGATCGATCGGCGCGTGTTGATTATTGAAGGTTTGGCCTTGGTTGCGACTTGGAGCAGTTGGGAAAACATGCGCCGGCATTCCGAGTTGGGTTTGGCCCAGGCTCGTGGTGTGATCGAGTTGAATTTTCGCGCATTGCTCTGTCAAGTCGAACCCGTTCGCGAATGCGATTCGAACGGAGACCGATAGGAAGCATGCGAGCGGTTCGTTGCGTAGACGGTGGGGTTGAAGTTGTCGATCTCCCAGAACCCGGGGGAGACGGCATTCGAGTCAAGCTTCGCTCGGCCGGCATCTGCGGTTCGGATCTTCACTTGCTCGATTCAGGCTTCGCCCCCAAGGTCACCCTGGGACACGAAATGGCGGGAGAACTCGCCGACGGAACGCTTGTGGCCGTCGAGCCACTGGTAATCTGCGGCGAGTGCGATTGCTGCGAGCGGGGCGACTACAATCTGTGTCGTGGGGGTCCGGCTGGGATCATGGGCGTGGCGCTCGACGGCGGTATGAGCGAAATCATCGTGGTGCCCGAACGGTGTCTAGTTGCGCTGGCACCGGGTGTCCTCGTACGGGATGCCTGCCTGGTGGAACCCATGGCGGTGGCCGTTCATGGGGTGAGATTGGGCGGGATCGGCCCGGGTGACACCGTGGCGGTCATCGGGGGGGGAACCATCGGCCTTTGCGCGGTCACCGCGTCTCGGGCACTGGGCGCCTCGGTGGCTCTGTATGCGCGCCACGACGTTCAGCGCGAGGCGGGTGAGCGATTGGGTGCCGGGAAGCCGCTTGATGAATACGACATCGTGATCGAATCGGCGGGGACTGATTCGGCGCTGGACAGCGCGGTGGCCATGGCTCGACCCGGAGGGCGGGTGGTTTTGCTCGCGACGTACTGGCAGGGGATGAAGATGCCCGGCTTTCCCCTGTGCATGAAGGAGTTGAAGGTGATCCCTTCAAGCATGTACAGCCGCGACGGAGATCTGCGCGACTTCGACCGAGCCGCGGCTCTCGTCGCTGAGACCCCCGATCTCGCTGATATCCTGATTACCCATCGATTCCCCTTGGACGCGGCGGCGGCGGCTTTTGCCACCGCGAGGGACCGTGCCCAGGGCGCCATCAAGGTCGTGCTCGAAGCCTGAAAGGTGTCCCCACTAGGCCGTGGGGTCGACCGTGCGCAAATATTCCGAGAGTCCGTAACCGACCTGATCCCCGCAGCGCCACTGGGTCATTCCTTCGCCAATGTGGGTTACGAGTCCCTGGCGTCGATTGCGCAGGGGAATGAACCCCTTGACTTCGCCAAGGATTGTCAAGGTTTCGCCTCCATGGGTTTCGACGCGAACGTCCAATTCGCGGTGGTAGAGACCGTTTTCCTCGAAGCGGGTTTCAATTTCGACGTGCTTGATGAGGCTGAGTTCGCCTCCGCGCACCACGACCCCGCCTCGCTTCTCGTTGTCCGCGTCGCGCCGGATGATGGATACCATTGCGCCAAAATCGGGTCCGAAATTCATGGTCAGCCATTCATAGCTCTCGATCGCTTGCCAGTGGCGGGGCCCCCAGGAATGGTCCCGTAGCCCATAACCCTTGAAGTCCAACGCTTCATCGTCGATCTCTATGCGGCCCGCAACCCGCATATGCTGCTCGTAGTGGGCTTTGCCAAATTGTTTCTCGCTCTTGCGCGCCTCTTCGGTTCGGGAATGGGTGCTTCCGTACATGGGTCCTGAAGCCCAATGGGTGAGATCGATTTTTAGTCGTCGACGGGGGCTGTTCTTAAAAGCCTTGGCGGGCTCCGCCATGGAGCGCGGTTCGCGCAACTCCACCGCGCTGCCCGAGTAGCGGGTACGGAGTTCTTCGCTGGGGTCGCAGACTTCGAACTCCATTCCCCCGGCGTTGAAAGCATCGTTGTGGTCGATGGGCGCCCGCTTGAAATTGAAGAGAACCCGTCCATCGGCGAGATAGAGACAAACGGTCATCTCGGCGTTGCCCTCGTTGGCGCGATTGCCCAGGCGAACAAACCCTCCGATGGACTGATCGGGATCGAAGAAGTTGAAGTACATGCTCTCGTTGAAATTGGACTCTTCGCCCAGGGGGTGGGTGTAATCGTCTTCAGGGACGATGTTGCCGATGATCTGCGCCAAGGCGCCTCCGGGGGGCTCGAGAGGGGGCCACGACGCCTGCGCGTAGGGGCCCGGGGAAAAGAAAGAAGGAAGAAGATTGGACGCGATGGTCGCCGAGGGCGTGCGGGGGGTCAATCCATCAGACCGAACCCCCGTGGGAAATCCGTTGCCCCAAGGCGAACGAATTAGATTCGTCTTTGCAGATGACGGGGCAGCCGGGCGCGGGCGAAGAAACCCCCTTCGACAAAAAAAATTTTCTCCCGCCGAGAAAGAGCCCATTTCCCGATCTTCGGCCCAAGAAGACTCGTTAGGGCCCCAAATTCCACTCGCCCCCGGGAAAGTTCGTCAAACGCAAACCCGCGACGATTGCCCCCCACGGGGCAAAAGATTTCCCTGGGAAATGCTTGTGCTAAAAGCGTCTCGCTTACGCATCGGATCCTGGGGGTGGGGTCCCGTGGGGATTCAAGTCTCTCCCCAGCGATTCCGATGGCCGCACCCAGAGGGAATATGGGAAAGTCGCTCGTCATCGTGGAATCGCCCGCAAAGGCGAAGACCATCAATAAGTATTTGGGGCGGGACTTTATCGTCAAGTCCAGCGTCGGTCATATTCGCGATTTGCCGGTGTCGGGGTCGGGGAAAAAGGTCGACCCCGTCGCTCGGGCGAAGGCGGCGGCCAAAACCCGGAGCCTGACCGGCGCCAAGCGCGCCGCGCATAGAAAGAAGAAGGCCCATGAGGCGCTCATCGCCCGCATGGGGATCGACCCCGACAAGGACTGGCGGGCCAATTACGAGATCCTTCCCAAGAAGGAGAAAGTGGTCGAGGAGTTGCGCCGGCTCGCCGGCGAGGCCGACCTCATCTACTTGGCGACGGATCTTGATCGCGAGGGCGAGGCCATCGCATGGCATCTCCGAGAAGTCATCGGGGGGGCCAAGAAGCGTTTCAAGCGGGTTGTCTTCAACGAGATTACCCGATCGGCAATTCGTCAAGCGTTCGATTCTCCAGGGGAACTCGACATTGCCCGGGTCAATGCTCAACAGGCCCGGCGTTTTCTGGATCGGGTCGTTGGCTATACGCTCTCGCCGCTCTTGTGGGCGAGAGTTGCCCGGGGGCTCTCGGCCGGTCGGGTGCAATCCGTGGCGGTGCGCCTGCTGGTGGATCGCGAGCGCGAAATTCAGGCCTTCATCCCCGAGGAGTTCTGGGAACTCTATGCGGACGTACAGACCTCGGCCAGCGAGCCCATGCGGCTGCAGGTTATGAAGCAGGCGGGCCAGGAGTTTCGGCCCACCAGTGAGGAGGCCACGAATGTCGCCGTCGCGGCGATCCAGGGTCGGCCGTTCGAGATCGCCGAGCGCAATGACAAACCGACCTCGACCCGGCCTTCGGCGCCCTATATCACCTCGACCCTCCAGCAGGCTGCGAGTACGCGGCTGGGCTTCGGGGTAAAGAAAACGATGGTGTTGGCCCAGCGTCTGTATCAAGAGGGTCACATTACGTATATGCGAACGGATTCGACAAACCTTTCCACCGAAGCGGTGGACGGCTGTCGCTCCTATATCGGGGATCAATTCGGCGAGCCCTACCTGCCCGAAGAAGCGTTGAGTTATTCGAGCAAAGAGGGCGCCCAGGAAGCCCATGAGGCGATTCGCCCTTCGGATGTCAATGTTGGCCCGGGGGATATCGCAGGTCTCGAACCCGATCAGGAGCGGCTCTATTCCATGATCTGGCGGCAGTTCGTCGCCTGCCAAATGCCGCCGGCTCGCTATCTGAGCACCAGTATCGTGGTGAATATCGGCGAGTACGAGTTGCGAACCCGGGGTCGCATTTTGGTTTTTGACGGGTATACCAAGGTGCAGCCGCCCACGGGCAAGACCGACCGGAATGCCGCTTTACCCGACGTGCAAGTGGGCGAAGAACTCAGCGTCCAGGCACTGGACCCCGTGCAGCATTTTACCAAGCCGCCCCCGCGCTACAGCGAGGCGAGCCTTGTTCGCGAACTCGAAAAGTGCGGCATCGGACGTCCTTCGACGTATGCGTCGATTATTTCCTCGATTCAAGATCGCGGCTACGTGCGGGTCGAAAGCCGTCGCTTCTACGCCGAGAAGATCGGCGAAATCGTAACCGAGCGCCTCGTCGAGAATTTCGGGGATCTGATGGATTTCGGTTTTACCGCCGAATTGGAGGAATCCCTCGACGACGTCGCTTTGGGCAAGAAAGAGTGGAAGGACGTTCTCGGGAAATTCTATTCGGGCTTCAAGAAGCAAGTCGACGCTGCAGGCGCGGAAAACGGGGGCATGCGGTCAAATTCGCCCACGGATACCGATATCGCCTGTCCCCAATGCGCTCGACCGATGCAAATCCGAACCGCGTCCACCGGTGTTTTCCTGGGTTGCTCTGGCTACGCGCTGCCGCCGAAAGAACGCTGTAAGTCGACGATCAACCTGGTCCCGGGCGACGAGGTCGTCAGTGCCGATGCCGAGGATCAGGAGGAGGGCGAAGCGCGGCTACTTCTGAACCGACGGCACTGCTCGCGCTGCAAGACAACCATGACGAGCTACCTCGTCGATGAAGCTCGCAAGCTCCATGTCTGCGGAAAAAATCCCGACTGCGAGGGTTTTGACGTCGAGGCAGGCCAGTTCTTCATCAAGGGATACGATGGCCCTGTCCTCCAATGCGACAAGTGCGAAGAGGATATGCAACTCAAGTCGGGGCGCTTTGGAAAGTACTTCGGATGCACGGGAGAGGACTGCAAGAACACCCGTAAGCTGCTTCGAAACGGGGAACCCGCTCCGCCCAAGGTGGACCCGATTCCCATGCCGGATCTTGCTTGCGAGAAATGCGATGACTTCTACCTTTTGCGCGACGGCGCGGCAGGGATCTTCTTGGCCGCCAGCCAATTCCCCAAACATCGGGAGACCCGCGCGCCTCTTGTCGCGGAAATTCTCACCGTTGCTGAAGAGTTGGATGAGAAATACAAGTTCCTGGCGAGTGCGCCGGTCAAGGATGGCTCGGGGAACAAGGCCATCGTGCGGTTCTTGCGAAAGACCAAGGAACAGTACGTGATGACCGAGAAGGACGGAAAGCCCTCGGGTTGGCGGGCCTATTACCGAGACGGGAAGTGGATTGAGGAGCAGCCCAAGGCGCCTGCTCGCAAGAAAAAAGCCGCCGCCCGAAAGGGGCCGGCGAAGCGCAAGAAGGCGGCAAGGCGTAAAAAAGCCGCTGCCAAGAAATCGACTTCTCAGGCTGGCGGTGGCTGATGGCTTGCGTTGATTGGGGATGCGGCGGGGTGAACCCCGAGTGGCACTCGGACTGTTCGAATAACGTACGAGTTCGCGTCAAATAGCGTGGACCCCGAGCCGGTGATAGTGTGACCCGTCGAATGGTCGAACGGAGAGTAGAGGCGGCTTGAAGCTGCCACGGGAACGCTGCTGATGGAACGGGCGTTTGATCGTGTTCTCCTGGCGAGGCATTTTGGGCTCTCGGTAGGGGCAATTGCCGCGTACCTTTTTCGCGCCGAGTTGGCGATCGGCTACGTGGCGCTCTGGATTGTCGGCATCAGCGCCACCCTGAATTTTCTCGCGTACGCATTTGGCGCCCGCCCAAGTATGGCCCGGATCTGCATGGGGGCTTCCCCGGTGATCGGGGTGGGGGGCTGGACCGCGCTGATTGCCGTTACCGGCGGAGTCGCGTCGCCATTCATTGCCGGTCTCTGGCTCGAGATAGTCCTCTCGGCCATGAGCCTCAGCCTCAGGCATATTGTCCTTGTCACGTTGGGCTCGATCGTCGGATTGTGGTCCCAGCAGGTCTGGCTTGGCATAAGTGGTGAAACGCGGGCCGTCGTGCTCCAGGTGGGGTTCATGGCGGGAATGGGGCTGGCGACCTTCCTGGTGACGCGCCGCTGGACCCAGCGGCAAAGCTCGATGGTTGTGGAAAACGATGCCCTCGACCATCGGCTGGGCGTATTGACCCGGGAACTCGAGGATGAGCGAACGGTGGCGGCCCTGGGCGAGAACGTCGCCCGGCTCGCCCACGGAATCAAAAATACGGTGCACAGTCTTCGGGGTTTTGTTCGTTTGATCGAGCCGCAGATCGAATTTGAAGGCCAGGCACGATCGGCCCTCGAAGGGCTCCACACGGCAATTGACAACCTGGAGGCGCTCGCGCGGAACAATCTCGTACCCGTCGACCCCGTGGCTCCGTCGGCCGTCGTCGATGGGGACCGGCAGGATCGCTCACCGAATGAGAGCGGCGGACCCGGGCCATTCGCCGCGCCGGGCCTTGCCCAGGAGGAAGCCGGGGTTCTGACCGCCGTGGAGCGGGCGGTGGGCGAGGTTGTGCGTTCTCATCCGGGGGTGGATTGGACGATCCGAGCCGATGCGGGTGCGCCACGGGTGACGATTCCCAGCGCGTCCCTCGCCGAAACCCTTGTCATTCTGCTGCGCAATGCCGTCGAAGCCATGCAGGGCGAGGGCAGGGGCATGCTTGAGACCGAAATTTCTGAGGGTCAATTCAAGGTCCGCATTGGTGACGAAGGACCGGGACTGAGCGAGTCCCAGATCGGCGAAATTTTCAAGCCGGGTTATACCACGAAGGACGCGGGAAGCGGCTACGGGCTCTTCCTGGCCCGGCGGATCGCCGAAGAGCACGGTGGTAGTATCACTGCGAGGGCGAGGGCAGGGCGCGGTGCCCTGTTTGAACTGATTCTTCCCGTGGCCTCTCCGCCAAGCAATTCCGACGGCCAATAAGGCGAATTTCATTGGGTAGCAAGATTCTCATCGTCGATGACGAACCGTCCGCGTCGGACTATCTGCGCCTTCTTCTCGAGCAGGAGAAGTTTGAAGTTCGCACCACGGCCAACGGGGTCGAGGCGTTGATCGCGCTTGAGACCAATCCATTCGATTTGGTGATTTCTGACATCCGGATGCCGCAGATGGACGGACTGGAACTCCTCACCCATCTCCAGCAGCGCTGGCCCGATCTCCCGGTAATCGTGCTCACCGCCAACGAAGGCATCGAAGACGTCGTGCAAGCGATTCACCTAGGGGCTCTCAACTATCTCGTGAAGCCCTCGTCCGCCGCGGCCGTCGGCGAGGCGGTCAAAAAGGCCCTGCGCTTTCGCCCCAGCAAGAGCGTCGAGCCGCCTCTTGTTTCCGAACTCGTCGGGGAAAGTCCCGCGATCGTGGATGTGAGGCACCGCGTGGTGATGGCCGCGCGCAGCGATGTTCATGTCATCATCACCGGCGACACCGGCACGGGGAAGGAACTGGTCTCTCGGGCGATTCACGCTTATTCGGCCGCCGCCGCTGGCCCTTTCGTGGCCCACAACTGCGCCCTCTCTCCCCCGGAACTTTTCGAGAGTGAATTTTTTGGCCATCGGCGAGGATCTTTTACGGGCGCTGATCGGGACCACTCGGGTTTGTTGCGCCAGGCGGACGGGGGAGTTCTGTTTCTGGACGAACTCGAAACGATGCTCGCCGCGCATCAGGCGAAATTGCTTCGAGTGATCGACGATGGCGAGGTGCGATCGGTGGGCGCCGAGCAGAGCCAGAGAGTTTCGGTGCGTTTTCTGGCTGCGACCAACCGGGACCCCGCGATCATGATGCAGGAGCGAACTTTGCGCGAGGATCTCTACTACCGCCTACGGGGGATCGAGATTCGCCTGCCGACGCTGAGCCAGCGCCTGGATGATATCCCTCTGCTGGCACAGCATTTTGCGGGTGCGGATTCCGCGGGCTTCACCCCCGATGCTCTCGACGCCCTGATGCGGGCCGAATGGCAGGGCAACGTCCGCCAATTGCGAAACGTGGTTCAGGGTGCGAAAGCAGCGGCTGGCGAAGGTAAGGTCGGTGTGGCGCATCTCTCGCTCCAATCCGGGGGCCGGGGGTCGCATCAGTTCGGTGGGGAGGGGCAACGTGCCCGGGAGTCGGATGGAAGCGCACCTCAGGGTTCGACCCTCCGCGAAATCGAATATTGGGCGATTCAACGGGCGCTTCAGGAGTGCGGGGGCAACCGGACCCGCGCGGCAAAGATGCTCGATATCGACCGCTCCACCTTGCGCCGCAAGCTCGCGGAATTCGGTGTGACCTGATCGAGGGGCCGAAGAGTTTGCTCTCCCGGTGGCCCTCTGCCCCCGAAGCGGCCCAAGTATGGAGCCGGGCGGGCTCGCCCGGGGTCGCAAACGCTCAGCCGTGGGGGGGCCGGGCGAGAAGGGCCGCCGCTTCGGATTTTTCGGCGGCCTGAGCGGCTCGAAACGGTGTCTTTCCATCGATGGCTCGTAGGTTCCGATCAGCGCCTCGCTCGAGCAGAATCCTGATGACCGGAAGGTTCCCCTGTTGAGCGGCCAGGAGCAGGGCCGTGGCTCGATGCTTGTTTCTCGCGTCGATTTCCGCGCCGTGATCGATCAGAAGAGTCGCCATTTCGTTGCCGCGCTGGGTGTTGAACGCGGTGGCGTGCAGGGGCGTGAGACCACCGGCGCCCGGGCGGGTCGGATCGGCACCCCGGGCGAGGAGAAGCGCGGCGGCCGCGAGTTGGGGGGTCACTGCGGCAGCGTGAAGGGCCGTGGAGCCCAATGGGTTGACTTGATCGACGGGGACCCCGAAATCCAGCACGGTCTCGAGGACCCAAAGATGGCCCTTGCTCGCGGCGAGCTGCATGGCGGTGTGGTCGTCGGGGTTGGTGGCCTCGGGGTCGGCTCCGCCTTCGAGAAGCGCGGCGACTGCCCGGTGGTGGCCCAGCAGGCTTGCGAAAAGCAGAGGCGTCCATCCGTTGTCGGTGATTCGGTTGGGGTCGGCGCCGTGTTCGAGCAGGT
>LWDU01031908.1_pt1 | contig 67095 bp, 56 predicted proteins | sample 727161 | NCBI WGS metagenome assembly LWDU01 (sample SAMN04566230, study PRJNA314399) | hydrothermal vent metagenome | isolation source: deep sea hydrothermal plume seawater | place: Mexico: Gulf of California, Guaymas Basin | collected 2004-07-11 | reverse complement strand
GGAATAAATGCAACAGTAGTTGATATGCATACAATAAAACCACTAGATGGCAAACTAATTTCTTCACTAGCAGAACAATGCGGGTGTTTTGTTACCGCAGAAGATCACTCAATAATTGGTGGGCTTGGCGGAGCAGTGGCTGAACATTTAGGTGAAAATTGCCCCTCTCCACTTGAACGAATAGGAGTTGCAGACCATTTCGGACAATCAGGTGATGGAGATGAATTATTGGAAGAATTTTCAATGGGAATCAGCCATATTATTGCGGCTGCACAACGGGTTATTCAACGTAAATAAGTAGTTATTTCAAAAACCGTTCAATCAATGCTTTGATGAACAAATAGCATTCCCACAGGGGTGGGAGTGGTATCCATGAGCGACAATTCTGAGAAATTAAAGAAGTTGCTAGATGGCGAATTAGGCCCTGAGGCTTTAGAAGAAGACCCAATTCTTGCTAAATTAGCCGAGAGAATTTACGGCGAGGAATTCCTTGAGAACATGGGTCTATCTAGAGGGGAATCAAAACGTGCTCTTTCAGAAACTCTTTCTGATGATGACGGTGATGATTTGTTGATAGAAATCATACCTCCTTTTGAATCAGACATAGAGCCATTTGAGGCACCCACATCTTCACCTATCAAATCAGAAACAGCAGGGATGAGTAAGTCTGGATTAGTTATTGGTTTGACAATCTTACTAACAGGTCTTTCTAACCTATTCGGGATGTTATCATTCTTAGGCAATGATTGTACTGGCGGTGGTTGCCCTACAGATGGGCACACGAGAATCAACTGGGCAAGTATTGGTCACCTTGAAACTGGATGGGGTTGGTCTCCACCTGTTCTAGAGGGAAGTATTGGGGTGCCTGACATCACAGTATTAGGAATAGGACTCATTGCATTAGTTTGGACATACTTGAAAAGATAAAACCAGACAAAAATGTTGTTCAATACATTCTTGCAATGTGGTTTCTCTTTGTAGTCATTTTACCACTAATGATACAGGGTTTTTCATCTTCAAATGGAGTGATACATTCCCCAAGTATTGTTAATCCAGTTGTTTTCTCTAGAACTTCTGCATCAGCATCACTTCCATCAAAGGCTATTTCGTAAATCATGCATTCTTCTATTTGGGTATCTAGAGATGTCAAAGGAGTTACCATTTCATTCATGATTGAGGATGTTCTCGACTCTAATTCAGTTTCAATGGCTTTCAATTCATTAGTAACTTCATCAACAATATTTTCTATTTTGATTGGTTGTTTCCCACCAGTTCTTCTGGCTGCAAATGCGGTACCATTTTCAATATCTCGTGGGCCAATCTCCAATCTTAATGGGACACCTTTAATTTCCCAATCATAGAATTTCTGACCTGCTCTTTTGTCGCGGTCATCAATATGAGCCCTTAGTCCTGAAGATCTTAGTTTATCAGCTATGGAATTTACTGTCTCCATCACAGCATCACTCTTATGTGCAGCAACAGGAATCAGCACCACATGAATTGGAGCAGATTTGGGTGGGAAAATTAACCCATTATCATCGCCGTGGGTACCAACAACCGCGCCTAGTAATCTTTCAGACATGCCGTAAGTTGTCTGATGACAATTTTTGTGTTTGCCATCTACGTCTTCGTATGTCATTCCAAAGGCTTCTGCCCACTGGTCACGATAATGATGACAGGAAGCGACCTGAAGAGTTCTGCCGTTAGGCATAATCACATCAATTGCAATAGTGTACCAAGCACCAGGAAAAGTATCCCATACTGGGCGTTTAGAAACAATGACCGGTAAACAAAGGTCTGACATGATACTATCAACAATTTCTAAATCCTCTTGGATTTGAGCCGAGGCATCAGCTTCATCTTTATGTGCGGTATGTGCTTCAAAGAAGTGTATTTCTCTTACTCGGATAAATGTTCGCGTTTGTTTGGTCTCATAACGAAAGGTGTTGACTATTTGGTAGGTCTTTAACGGTAGGTCTGAATGACTCCTAATCCACAAAGGAAACAAGGTGTACATTGCAGTCTCCGAGGTAGGCCTGAGAAACATCGGGACATCTAGTTCGGTCTCACCTGCGTGCTTTACCCAATAGACTTCCTTGCTAAACCCTTCAACTTCCTCATCAAATCTGAGTTCACTGACATCAACGCCAGCCTCACGTGCTGCTTGTAACCTAGCCACAAGTTGATTTTCTTTTTCCAATAGGTCCTCAGGGATCAATAGTGGGAAGTGGACTTCATCATGCCCAGTCCTTTCCATTTCAGCATGTGTCAACGCATCAATGAACTTCATTGCCTTCCAACCATACGGCCGCCAAACATCCATTCCTTTGATCGGATATCTCTTATCCACAAGGTCAGCAATTTCAACTATTGCAGGGTACCAAGCATTGAAATCAGCCTTGGCTGGGATTCCCCGCTTTGCTTTGCCCTGGTTGCCCATGTGGTCGCCGGTCTACCCATCCGGCTTGAATACTACGCTACTAAATCGGTGTTAGGAGGCCGAGTTGGGTTGAATATCGCTAGAACCGCTGCAAGCATCCAAACTAATTCTAGAACTACAAATGCCCATTCACCAGTGTGCAGTGCTCTAACCCCCAAGATAGCGGAGCCAACAGCCATTAAAACTAGATATTTCAAACCCCGACTATTGAGGTAACCCCTAGTTTCTAAAATAAAGGCCATAAGAATACACAGCATTCCAATAAATGACGCCATACTCGTAATCGGTTCTAGGCTAGCAAAGGCAATCGTTGATTCAGTCATCTCTTGCTTGTGATAATTGCTTCTCAATTAGTTTTGCCATAGATAAATTATCTTTCAAGTCGATTAATGGACCCTTTGCATCAACCCAGAACGCGCGAACTACACTATCCTTCACACTTTCCAAGTGGTTAGCAATGACCGCATCTAAACCATTATTATTCAATGAGATTCGAGCTGATTGGATCAATTCCTGTTGGGTAAATCCTGATTCTAGTTTGAATCCAATTTTCAAATCATCTTTACACAATTTACTAATTATGTCAATATGTTTCTCTGTTTTCTCCAATTCTATTGAGAAATTTTCTTGGCCGGATTTTATTTTATCCATACTTGGATTTACTACTGTGTAGTCAAGTACAGCAGCAGAAAATATCCACGCGTCTGGCGAATCTTCACTTTTACTGATGTCTAAAAGTTGAGAAAGCATGGATTCTGGTTCTTCGCAATCTCTTATGTCTGTATGAGTTAAGGTTGATTTGATAGTTACTACTCCTCTCAATATTATTATCTTATGCCCCATTCTATAGAGGTAATCTGCAATGTCAAAACCGGTCTTGCCGCTTGATGTATTTTGAATCCATCTTACAGAATCGATTGCACTACGGGTCGCCCCTAAAGTCAAGGCCACTCTTCTTCTATTGGGACGGTTTTGATTAACTATATGTGAAAGTAAACCAACAATTTCTACGACACCTGGTTGTTTGCGTCTTCCTTCTTGTTCTACACCCCAGAATACCCGGTGGCCAAAGTTTTCCAATTCAACGCATAGATCCTCGGTAACAACATCTTCAGAAAGTGAGTTATGCATACTTGGGATAAAGAGCATAGGTAATTTACGTCCGCGTGCCGCAGTGAGTGCCATTTGCATTGGTGTATCTAAAATGCCATGAATATGGCAACCGATTGTATGGCGGGTTGCTGGACATACCAATACCGCATCAACCAAGTCAAGTTGAGCCATATCAGCATCCCAATCAGTAATTACTTGAGATTGACTAGCCCATTCAATCGCTAAAGGTGAAATAATCTCTTGAGCAGAATGGGTCATGACAACTGTGATTTTCGCCCCGTGTCTACGTAATTCTCTGAGCAGTCTAACACTATCAACAACAGCAATGCCTCCACTAATAGCAACTAATATGTGTTTATATCACTCATTATTTGGTGCGATTTGGTTGTCTCCTTTACGGGTATCGGTTCCATCAAACTGAATTAGTTTGGCTAATTCGAAGGCGTATGGGCAAGGACCTCGCCACAATCCAGCGCGTACACCGGAGTATGTCTAGCACCTTGTTATGGTTAACTCTCTTGTTTTTCTTTTTGTTATTGTCATTCACTACGGGCCTAAAGGGTTCCTTATTTCAAATTGGAATGTTTATTTCAATACTTACATTAACAGTTGGAATGACCATTTATTATGGTTTTTCAAGAAGAAAAATTTGGGCATACCGCCTAGCTATCGTGCATTGGTTATTCCTTATACTAATTTGTTCATTGATTACCCTTTTAGACTTAATATCAGGTATCCAAGGTGACGTTATGTCGGTTATAATGGCAATTATGTTGATATTCATTGTAATTGGCATGGTTAAAAGATTTACAAGTTTTTCAAATCCAATGTTTATGGCATGGTATATCGGTCAATCGAGTAATATTCTCGCTTCATCTAAATTGCAATCAAATGAAATGATGGCTGCATGCCCACATTGTTTATCTATACTTGCAGTAAAACCACTTGATTTGAGTGGTGCTGATTTATGCCCTAATTGTGGTGATAAATTAGTTTCAGATGAAGTTGTAGCTAAGTTCTCAGCAGAAGAGGAATAACCAATTCTAATCAGATATGGTCAGGTTCTTCCAATACTCTTCGGGTACTTCTTGGGATAATCTTAGCGCACCCATTGCACCTAGCCTTACTGGGTCTTCTACAATGTGTACTGTGATACCACCTAGGTCTGCGAGTCTTTCCTCAATAGAAGCACCTAAACCTCTGATTCCAGAACCACCACCTGCTAAGATGATATTTTGACGGAACCCGTCATGGTATTCCGGATTTGAATCAGCAATAAGTGCCTTCAAATTATCAACTATTGGATTAATTATCGATTCACATGCATAGGATAGGCAATCTGTAATATCTAGTGACATTGCTTTCCCATCTATCGAAAAGTCAACTACTACCGGATCTTTAGGTGGAGAGGTATTGGTGAATGAAAATTGCTCCTTCCAGCGTCTAGCCATATCTTTCGTAATCTGAGCACCAACATATTTTCGTTGAATTCCTTCAATTAATGCCGCATCAATTGCATCACCTGCTTGGTTAATGTGTAACTGGTCTTCAGGGCGTGGTATAGTACCGTATACTCGGCAAATATCTGTTGTGCCTGCTCCAATATCTACAACCATCGTGTGGTCTAGCATATCAAGAGCATAAGCAACTGCAAAAGGTTCTGAAATAATCATACATGCATTGACTGTACCTGCTGCAGCATCAAAAATTGCTGTTTTGTCAACGTGACTTGCTTCGGCTGGAGCTCCAATCACTGCGACGACACGGTCATAATCTTCAGGGTCTGCTAGATTCATCAAATGGTTAATGAAGTGGCCAATGAATTTCTTATCTTCTGGTGTGTCCTTGATTACCCCATGTTCAAGAGGGCGGAAAAGGTTCAACGCTAGTCTATTTTTCAAAGCCTCTTCTCCAAATAGAACATCTCTACGAAGGAAGTTTTTTGCAATAGAATCCTTTGGGGTTCCTATCACCGTTAGAACTTGTTCTTCGTGTTTATCATTCGAAACCATGACCGACCTAAACGTACCTAAGTCAACACCGATGTAAAGAGTATCCTTCGCCATTGTATCTACCGTTATCCCTGCTCCGCAGGAGACGGTATATCAATAGTCCCTAACAATGGTTTGCAAAGGGTGGTGATTTATAGCCACATCTCACAGCCATCACAATACCAAGCATTGTGTTGAGTATAGAGAGGAGCACCTTGGCCACAACCTGTACATTCTTTGGTTACACCCTCACCGAATATTGTGATGACAATCTCGATGTGCCTCTCTTCTGTAATCCCTAGATGTTGCCTCATTGCCCAAAGAAGTTGATCTTCACTTGGTGTTATTACACCGTCTGAAAGTACTAATTCAACAGCAGTTTGGTAATCTGATTCAATCCCGACAGCTGTGGGGTCAAGTACAACTCCATCTTTTTCAGCAATTATGTCTTTACCACCAGGGTCGTCAATATAAAGAACCAATGAAGAAGAATTTAGGGTGTTATCTCTTAATTCAAATGTAACCACATTTCCCTCATTATTGGCGAAAACAAATTTACTGGATTTGTTGATGACAGAAGCGATGTTACGAGCAGTATCTTCTATTGTCCTTCCACGCCTCCAACCGTTTGTTGAATCTTCGTTAAGTAAGTAAAATTCAGTCCCTTTCCCAGGATACTCAATTCTAACTTCTTCTCCACCATCAAAATCGTTGCTCATCAGAGTTAATTTCCCCACCTCTGTATCTAGGATGTTATCATCTTCATCGAAACTAACAATCAAAGGTTTCCTTTCTTCCTCTGCGGCATTGAAATGGCCATGCATTCCTTCAATCCATTTATCTTGTAAACGCGTTAAGCCTTGTTCTTGTTCCCGTGTCAAATTTTCCTCAATTCCTAAAACCCTAGATAACCCTGTGCCAGATTCCATTTCTTGCTTAAATTCCTCAATTAATTTGGACTCAGTCCTCACTGATTCATGGTGTCGTTTCTTCCCAGATGATTTACTATTTGGGTCAGCCCATTCATATTGGCAACGGTCACAGGATAGATAACCGGGAATAGATGAACCACAACTAGCACCCCCGCAACGAGGACACTCTCCATCCTCTACTGTTGTCAAATTTTCCTTAGCTTCACCTAAGCCCTTGGTCCCCTTGACGGGCTTCTTTCGGAATGCCATCGAAACCTTGTGAAACCCCATCGGTGATATGCGTTGCGTCTCATAGTTAGATTAACACCACTACAACAAGAGTTGCCCAAACCGGCGCGGTTATCAATAGGGCGCGAGTCGGCCCGCTTGATGCTACGAGAGTGTGAACTACACGGTACCTTTGAAGGGGAACTTTGCCCTGCCTGTAACAGCGAAGGGAAATTCGTTATGAATGGAAGAGAAAGAGACCAAATAGCCCGAAGAATGGCTGGAATCCTTCGCCATTTCCCAGAAAAATTTGATTTGGAAATGGACATAAATGGATGGGTTAGTGTTCGCGACTTATCTAATGCAATTGCTCGAAAAGATAAGCGTAAGCACTGGTTAAGAGACCGTCATATTCAAGCAATTGTTGATACCGATCCTAAGGGACGTTACGAAATTCGTGGAGGAAATGTGAGGGCTACTTATGCACACACCGTGGAAATAGAACTCGACTTGCCAACAGACAATATTCCTGAATTGTTGTATTACCCAGTTTCAAGGGATGAATTAGAAATTCATCTAGAAGGCGGGATTCATCCAGGTGGAAGAAAATGGGTGCACCTTTCTAAAACTATAACGAATGCTGCAAATGCTGGTGCGGTTCACCATTTCCACCCAGCAATCATAGAAATTGACATCATTCAGATGCAAGCAGCAGGAAATACAGTTTTCCATGCTGGAACTACCGTTTACCTAACTGAAATGGTCGATGCACAATTCTGCACTCAGGTACCTTATGATAATACTGAATACTCACTCATGCTTGAGGAATGGGGCGAAGAAGAGTGATTACTTTCTTTGGTATCCACATACTTGACAGAAACTAAATTCACTACTTTGTGGTTCGTCGCACTTAGGACAACTCTCCGAGTTCGCCATAGTGTGACCATCATCATCATCATTATTTGATGAGGAAATTAGCCTGACTGGGGCTGATTCTTCAAAAATCACTGATTCAATAGTCTCTCTATCTTCAACAGACTTGATGAATTCAATGGCCTCAAATAATGCAGTTTCTAGTTTTAAAATTCGTTGTTTACGTTGTTCCACATTAGAGATGTCTTCGGCTTCAACCAACTGTTCTTGCAGATATCTTTGCAGTTGGTCTACTGTTGCATCCTGAGTCATTGCTCTCCGCAGTATATCTCCCCTAATCAACACGGCGGCTCAATAGCAACTACCAACAATAGCAATTGACTTCATTGAGGGCCCTTTCGGAGTAACCATGCAAGGACCCATTGTCATCAAATTTGGTGGGGGTCTAATCACCATTAAGGATCAATTATGCAGTCCGAAAATTGACATCATTTATGCTCTTGCTAAATCAGTGCAACATCTAGTTAAGATGGATATACAGGTAATTATTGTTCATGGCGCAGGTAGTTTTGGCCACCTAAAGGCAAAATCTTGGAAACTCCATGAAGGAAGAACCAATGTAGGGTTACCCACAGAAGATGGCTTAACTACTCAAGATGAAGCTATTGAATCAGTTAGGCAAGATATGTTAAATCTAAATCAACTAGTTTCTGGGGAACTCAATAAACTAGGTATTTCAACGGTTTCACATTCACCACATGAATGGGCAATGGGAACCGGTCAAAACTTTTCAGGAGATTTACAACGTTTCAACCTTGAAGAAAACTTAGTCCACATCACATATGGCGATGTTGTTGATTGCCAAGGAGAGAAAGAATTTGGTATTCTAAGCGGTGATGATATTTGCTATAGACTAGCAACTGAACTTGATGCAACCCACATGATATTTGCCATGGGAGGAGCCCCAGGGGTTATGTCCTTACCACCTTCTGAGCCTAGTTCAGAACTAATACCACTATGGACACAAAACAAACAATTTGAAGGGGAACATCGATCAGATATTGATGTCACAGGTGGTATTCATCTCAAACTCAATGTGGCTGAAAAAATTTCCAAACATGTGCCAATGGTTTGGATTATTGATGGAGAAATTCCAGGACGTATTGTTGAAATTGCCCTAAACGGTGAAACATACGGCACAAGGATAATTTCAGAATCTCCGTAGGAGATTGTACCATCTCGTTATAGAGGAAAAACCCTTCAGATAAGATAGTTGGTGAGGCGATGAGTGAGAACAGTCCGTCACTTAGCGATGAATATGACGGCACCCAGAGCAAAATGATGGGCGAAATGGTAATCCTTGTTGATGAAAATGACAAACAAATAGGTTCCATGTCTAAAGTAGACAGCCACTTAGGTGAAGGTTTCCTTCACCGTGCTTTTAGTGTATTGTTGTTCAATTCTTCTCAAGAAATGTTGATTCATAAGCGTGCAGACACCAAGATTACATTCCCATCAGTGTGGGCTAATTCATGCTGTAGCCACCCCCTTGATGTTGAGGGAGAAACTGAAATGGAGGGTGATCTTGGAGTAAAACGTGCTGCAATACGTAAGATGAAGCAAGAACTTGGTATCTCTGCCGACCAGTTACCAATTGACGATTTCCATCTAATTACAAGAATGCATTATAGAGCACGTGCGGATGAAAAATGGATTGAACATGAATTAGATCACATTCTATTAATTCAAGCAGATGTAGAATTGGATATTAACCCAAATGAGATTTCAGAAATCCGTTGGGTAAATCAATCACAAATAGAGGATTTAATCACTAATTCACCAAATAATGGTGAGATTATCGCTCCTTGGTTCAATGAAATATATTCGCGTTTTGCCTCTCAATGGTGGGGTCATCTTGATGAGGTGAGTTCACTTCAGGAAGATGTGGTTCACCATATTGGGGATGTAAGTACCAACCCACACAACGGAAGTAGAAAGTAGAATAGTTACTGCTCTCGAAAAATCAAACCATGAACGTTTGAGAAAAGCCATGATGCACCTTATTGAAGGCGGAGGAAAACGGCTTCGTGCAATTTTACCTTGGTTAGTTGCAGATGCTTGTGGTGGCGCCTCTGATTCACTGTATGACTTAGGAGCTGCAATAGAAATCATCCATAATTTCACCCTTGTCCACGATGATATCATGGATAATGACGAATTAAGAAGGGGTAGAGATGCAGTACACATTGCATACGACATGCCTACTGCAATCAATGCTGGAGATGCAATGCTGGCGGTGTCGTTCGAATTATTGAGTGAGGCTGACCAAATTTCCTCAGACAATTTCCGTTCTTTAGTTTCAATAATTGGTAAAATGGTTCGTAAGGTGTCTGAAGGTCAACAATTAGATATGGATTTTGAGAATAGAGATTCTGTCAGTGAAGAAGAATACTTGGCAATGATATCTGGAAAAACAGCCGCTATGTTCACCACCTGTGCTAGAACAGGTGCAATTCTTTCTGGAGCCGCCCCTGATGTGATTGAGAATCTAGCCGAATGGGGTGAAAAACTAGGCCTTTGCTTTCAATTAATGGATGATTTGATAGATGCTACAGGTGATAGCGAAACTCTTGGTAAACCTGCATGTAGTGATGTGGTAGAAGGAAAAAGAACTCTTATTGCAATACACGCATTGGGTTTGGACTCGAGTAAATTAGAAACATTCCATGATGTATTTGCCTCAGGAAATGACGACATACCCCGAGATAAGCTAGATAAAGTTCTCAATGAATTACAAGCATCAGGATCAATTGATTACGCTAAAAATAGAGCGATGGGTTTTCACCAACAGGCTCATTCTTGTTTGGATAAACTTCCAGATTCTCCAGCATTGTCAATCCTTAGACAATTGACTGACTGGCAACTCATCAGAATATCGTGAGTTTTTTGCAATTCAATGATTGCAAAATTAACCAAGATGTCACTCAATCTGAATAGTATGTTTCACCAGGTATTTCTGGTTTCATACCCTTGCGTTGGCGGATCTCTCCAACCACCTTCTCAAGTAATGACCTTGGCAACTCTTCGAACCCACAATTTTCAGAATTCCAAACTGCCCTACCTTGGCTAGCAGCACGAATATCGTTCGAAAATCCAAAGGTTTCAGCAACTGGAACTTTACCAATTACTGTAGTGATTTCGCCATCAGATGGCATATCCTCAATTTCACCACGACGTTGTGTGATTTCTCTTGTGACGCCACCTAACCAATCATTTGGTACAGAAACATGCATCTTCTGTATCGGCTCCATGAGTGCCGTATTTGCTCTCACTAGAGCACCTTTGATGGCATTTCTCATTGCTGGAATAGTTTGAGCAGGGCCACGGTGGATTGCATCTTCGTGAAGTTTAGCATCCTTGAGTTTTACCATAACGCTCATCAATGGTTCTTCAGCAATCGGTCCTTTCTTGCACACTTCATTGAATGCTTCAATTAGCAATTCTTTTGTTTCGTGAAGATACTGGATACCTTTCGTGTCATTGACCAACACATTAGTTCCGTTGATTGCATAGGTCTTACGCATCATGTCTTTATCCATGCCGTATTCAGCGAATTTCCGACCCAATTCCTTGGCATCATTTGGCCGAATGGTTCCAGAACCAATATCACCTAGACGGAGTGCATCTACTACTTTTTCAGGAAGTTGTTCAACTTCGATGTAAAATCTGTTATGGCGGTTAGGAGATTTCCCTTCAAATGCTCGGCCATGGTTATTTCCAGAAGTTGTTTCGCGATAAACAACAATCGGTTCAGATACTGAGACTTTGATTCCTTGTTCCTCCTCAATTCTGTAAGTTGTAATCTCTAGATGAAGTTCACCCATGCCTGCAAGCAGTGCTTCACCGGTTTCTGCATTAGTAGTAACTTGTAATGAAGCGTCTGCTTTTGCAAGTGAACGAAGTGCGTCAATGAATTTTGGCAAATCTTTCATAGATTTAGGTTCAACTGCGACTGTAACCACTGGTTCTGAGTAATGTCTGATTGGCTCAAAAGGAATGATGTCTTTATCGCGTGCAACTGTAACACCCGCTGCAGCCGAACGGATGCCTGTTAGAGCAGCAATATTTCCTGCAACAATCTCAGGGATTGAGATACGATCGCCACCAACCATCATACTGACCTGCTGGACTCTTTCGGCTTTACTGCCCCCAATAGCCCACAAACTTTCACCGTGAACAATTGTTCCAGAGTATAGGCGCCCAACAGCTACTTCACCAGCATGTGGGTCCATCCAAATCTTGGTAATCATGAGTGCAAGTGGACCTTTTGGGTCACAATTAATCATTGCTTGACCTAATTCAGATTCAGTATCACCATTCCAAATATTAGGAATACGATATGGTTGTGCGATAATTGGGCTAGGTAGTTGGGTAACAGCCATATCTAAAAGCACCTCATGTACAGGAGCCAGCTTTGCTAATTCTTTTTGTTCCTCGTTATTACAATACTCGAAAATTTGGGTGAAATTTATTCCAGATTTTTTCATGTAAGGTACAGTAATACCCCAGTTGTGGTAAGCTGAACCAAAGGCTACAGTTCCATCCATTACGCTGACTTGCCATTCTTTTTTGTACTCGTCTGGCGCGAATTGCTTGATGAGTTTGTTAACACGTGTAATTTGTTCTTCAAAACGTGCCATCATGTCTTCAGGTGTAACTTGAAGTTCATTGATCAAACGATCCACTTTGTTGATGAACAGTACTGGCTTCACCTTTTCTTTGAGTGCTTGACGCACGACAGTTTCAGTTTGTGGCATTGCACCTTCAACAGCGCATGTTAGGATAAAGCATCCATCTACTGCACGCATTGCCCTAGTAACGTCACCACCGAAATCAACGTGACCAGGCGTATCAATCAAATTGATTAGGTAATCTGTACCTTCAATTGCGTGAACCATAGAAGCTGATGCAGCATTAATGGTAATTCCTCTAGCCGCTTCCTGTTCATCAAAGTCAAGAACCCTGCTTTTCCCAGCTAGCTCCTCACTCATCATACCAGCACCAGCAATCAAATTATCTGAAAGAGTGGTTTTTCCATGGTCAATGTGAGCAGCAATGCAGAGGTTTCGAATCTTATCTCTATCGTGCATCACTTCAGTTGCTTTTGCGATGTTGTCTTCTTTTCGTCCCATCTGTCTTCACCTTCGGTGAAGCCGCCGACCTAACATCGGTTCATAAAGGCCACCACCCCAGTTATTTGGTAAAAGTAACAACCAATCAATAAGAAGCCATTGCCAGAACTCAGGCACCCGCATGAACAGAGGGGTGCATCATCTCATCTAGAAGTGTTTGAAACTCTTTGTTAATTGTGATAATTTTATCTTTTGTTTGAGCAATTTGTTCGACGATAATTTTACGTGCGTTTGAACTTGATTTCCTTAATTGTGCTCGTTTTTCATCTAAATATCTCACCGATTCCCGCATCGCCGAAATACATTCATCACTACGTGATTCAAATATATTCATTGTATTATCATTGTGATTATGTTCGGATTGATTTGCAATTTTGGAAAATGAAGTCCTCATTTTAGCCGTCTTAATTGATGATTTCGGAGTTTTTTTCAGATTGGAATTAAATTTCACTAGAGACCAAGCCCTAATCCACCACTTTGAAGGGTCCCACTGCCACCATCTAATTCCATTACGATAATCAGCTTGAAAGGCGTGGTGAAAGTTATGGTAACCTTCTCCAAATGTGAAGAAAGCAAGCCAAAGAGAATCCTTGCTACTATTGCTCGTAGTATAGGATTGTTTACCCCATACATGTGCTGCAGAATTTATCAAGAATGTGCCGTGGTGTACGAATACTGTTCGAACTAATCCCCCCCAAACAAATCCACCAATAGCGGTTGGTATTCCACCAATAGCATAGCCAACTATTGCTGGGGCTATCATGCCGACCAAAAAGCCGATTGAAAAAATGAAACGATGTTGTAATCTTACAACCCAATCTTTCTGTAAATCTCTAACATTCGAATAGTCTACTTTACCATCTTCCTCATCAACCAATATCCAGATGAAATGACTCCACCAAAAACCTCTGGTCGCATTATACGGGTCACCATCTTGGTCAGTTTCTTTGTGGTGCCTACGATGATCACTACACCATTCTAATATTGAATTTTGAAAAGCACCTGCTCCAAATAGGGCATACATAATTCTTAGAGGTAAAACCGCTTGATGACTCCGGTGAGAGAATAATCTGTGGTAACCAACAGTAATAGATAGCCCACAAGCAAAATACCAAATGAAAAAAATACTAAATTCAACCCAAGTGATACCATATGTCACGCCATGCCATATTGAACCGATAAGTGCTAATATCGGTGTTATAATAAGAAAAATCACATTTATCCAATTCAACTTTATTGGCTTTGAATTATCAATCGTATCGGACATATCATCACTATATCCTTTCTTAGTAATTTATATGTCAATGTATTAACCCTATTAACTTCAAGGAACTAATCACTCAGTCAAAGTGATTTCATTAAGTGAAATAGTCAACCAAGATTAGCGCGCAGATGCTGCAATTCTCTCAACTTCTTCTTTCTTACCAATAGCGTATGATGTGACGTCTCCATTCGCTGCTTTGGAAATCTCAGTTACGATACCTTCTTTGAGCGTTCGAGTGCTCTTACGAGTTGCTTGAGTGGAACCTGTGGCCAAATGCCTGATGGCAACATCAATTCGGCGCATTGGCGCACTGTCAACTGCTTTTGGCTGGCTAACTGCTCCGAATTTAATTCGAGTAATCTCTTCCATTGGTGCTGAATTTGCTAATGCGTCTACAAACACTTGTAGAGGATTAGTATCATCTCTTTGTGCAATGTGGTCTAAAGCTTCTTCAAATGCTTTTGTAGCGGTGATCTTCTTACCAGTATACTTACCAGTTCTCATCAATCCGTTAATAAATCTCTCAACAATTGATAACTTGCTCTTTCCAAACCAAGCGTTAGCGTGGCGACCTCCTGTGTGAGGGACACCTACTGTCTTGAGATTGATGTAAGGTGCAATACCTGGGTCTTCACAAGATACAGTAGTTGCATCCCATTTGTTGAACACAAGAGTACCAATTCCTGCAATTGGTGCCTCGTTTACCTCCTTCTCCTCAGAAGGTTCTTCCTCAACTTGTTCCTCAACTTCATCACTCATTATTTCACCTCAGCGGATTGGCTTCTCTTTACGGCCTCTAACCATTTCATCAAGCGAGACTCCATTGACTTTGATTACCTTGAATCGAACTCCAGGGATATCTCCGTAAGAACGGCCCATGCGTCCGCCAATACCCTCTACCATGACTTCATCATGCTCATCAATGAAATTGATTGCACCATCACCGGGTGCGAACGCAGTCAGCTTGTTTCCAGTTCGGATTAAACTAATCTTTACTGCTTTACGAATACCAGAATTTGGTTGCTTAGCTTCAATTCCAACCTTCTCAATAACAATGCCTTTTGCTTGAGCAGAACCACCCAAAGGGTCAGACTTTTGTTTGAGCTTGAGAACTCGCTTTTTGTAACCACGGTCCTTCCAGCGAAAACGCTGTCTGTCCCGCTTCATTTTCGCACCTGAAAAGAGTCCTCTACCCATGGTTACACCTTGAAGCAAGCCGCCGACTTACCCCGCGTATATGAGGGCATCGGCATTCAATCCTTAGACATAGCCGCAGGGTAGCGATTCTCACCCCATTCAATTATGCGCCCCCAACCTTCAAGCGATGTATCTAAGTCGCCATCACAATGGCATTCAGAGACCATCTTGATGGGGCCGTCAAGATTGACACGACAAACCCAATCAATGAGATGAGATTACAAATTGAATCACACCCAACCGAAGCCATAATATTCACCAGTGTTGATGGAGCAGACGGCCATTCAGCCGCTGCAAATGTATGCCTAAGAGAGAATATGACTAACCGTTTTGGCATTCAACCAGCCGAACTATTGACCACTCTTGAATGGGCTATGAATAACCGTTCAGACCCAATTAAGTGTGAAGGGAATGCGCCAGTAATGGAGAATTCCATCGAACCTGTAGACTTAGGGAAATTACCAATCCCACATCATTATCCCCAAGATAGGGGGCGTTACATGTCAGCTAGCATTATCATAGCCGAACATGAGGGGAAACGCAATGTTTCCTTCCACCGCCAATTTGTTAGGGATAAAAATCACCTTGTTGCGAGATTAGTTCCAAGACACCTTAAAACAATGGTAGATGAAGCGAGATCACAAGGTGATAGTGTAAATATTGCTATCGTTAACGGGGCAGATCCATGCCTTCTATTAGCAGCGGCAATGTCATTCAACGAACCGATTGATGAGTTGACCGTAGCATCGTCTTTGTATCAAAAATTCTATGGTGAACCAATGCAAGTCACCACATTGGAAAATGGAGTAACAGTACCAGCAGATGCTGAATATGCCATGTGTGCAACCATTACCACCGAAGATGATGATGAAGGACCTTACATTGACATTACCGGCACAATTGATGACATACGTAAACAACCAGTCATTCAAGTTCATTCTATCCACCATCGGAATAAACCTGTATTCCATGCAATATTACCAGGTCTAGCAGAACATCATGCACTAATGGGGCTCCCGCGCGCACCGACAATTTTCTCTAGTGTCTCAAAAGTGTGTGACTGCCGGGACGTGGTCATGACATCTGGCGGGTCGGGTTGGCTCGCAGCAGTTGTTCAGATAGTACCCCAATCAGTTGAAGACGCTAAAAACGCAATAATGGCAGCATTTAGTGGGCACCCATCTATGAAAGCAGTAACTATTGTTGATACTGATATTAATCCAGCAGACCCAGTAAGAGTAGAATGGGCTTTGATGACTAGGTGGCAACCAGATAAGGACACAGTAATCCTCAGTAACCAGCGAGGCAGTAGCCTTGACCCTACTAGAACTGAAGATGGATTGACTTCCAAAATTGGTTATGATGCCACCATCCCATTTGGCAGCGAAAAGAAACCATTTACATCAGTGCTATAGGGCACTCAATAATTGGGAAACTTCAATGGGGCCAACCATTAGAGCAGGTCATGGCGAATAGTAGTGGCTCCTCATTACAACATCCCCGTCGTAGTCTTGGGAATAGGCATCGTTCACAAGCAAAAAAGTTCCTTGCATTAGCTCAAAAAACCCCAGAAATATCCATTCAGAACTTAAAATGGGCTGAACAGAGTGCGCGCCAAGCAGTCCTCCATGATTTTACTCACGAAGAAAATTGGCGTATACTTGCCGAAATCAAAACCTTAGCAAAAGATGAAATCGGATTAAGAGCCGTTTTAGAAGACCTATTTGCTGTTTTAGGCAGAGACCCTGAACATCTGCAACAACTTGTAGAAGTCAACATGCTTGAACACGGTTTCTCTTTATTATCAGCATCGCTTACAGCAGACCCTCTTGACCCCGATTATTGGGAGCAATTAATTACCCCAGAGTTTCTAAAGGAATTAGAAAACAGATTTTTCCACTTAGATTTAAGCGACCCAAGAGCTAATGTCTTATTTGGAAGAAGATTAGAAAGGGTCAGAACAATAGATGAAGAATTATTTATCCTCCTAGTCAGAAAATTACTCGCTCAAAGACCATACAATCATGAAGCCTGGATAGAACTGGGCCACCTACATGAGAAGAGACTGGAATATGACGAAGCATGGTTTTGTTATGATCAAGCACAAACACATTTCCCTCAAATGACTCCAAGGGATAAGTTCCGTTCTCGTATGGAGAATCGACTAGACAGTGATAAAGAAAAGTGGGCCAAACCAGACAGCAATAGCCGAGTTAAATTCCTGAAAAGAATGGAAATCTTAGCCCTCAAAGTAGCAACTCCAACGGTTAGTAAACCTAAGTTAGCATCTGATGAGGAAGAAAAACTCGGAGATGAAGAAGAAAATATTCGAAGTTTATTGCATAATCAAGAATATTCATCCGCATTCTTCCTAGCTAGAAGATTAGTAACGAGTGGTGAGGGATGGGCAATACCATATCTAGAACAGGCCCAAGACCACCTTACTGATTCAACATAGCGAGGACTGTTTGGTCTGTTAACTCACCTGATTCTACTATCTTAATGCTAAATTTATCAAAGCCAAGTTCTCTTTCTGCTTCCAATAATACAGCAATATCTGGCCTAGGTTCCCCTTCAAATCCAAGGTCCCAGTTATCAGTACACCATTCTACAACTTCTTTTAGATCCTCAGGATGTGCACAACAAGGTGGATTCTGTCCAAGTTCCCGAGGACTTGATTCGCTCACTACTTCCGACATTCTAGTTGCAGATTCATCAATATTAGTGAGGCTTAAATCCATCCAAATTAACGCTGATTGATGTGCAGACTCTAGCATTTTATTATTTGAACATGCTTTGAATGCAACCCAGGCATGCCGTTGGCTTGATACATAATCCCCAAGTTCAAACAGAATGCATGATATTTGCAATCTACTAGTAGCAATTATTGGTTCCTTATGCGGGCCTTCTCTATTAATATCGGAAAGAATGGCTAATGCCATAATTCCTTCATTTCGTGATGTGTGCCATTCAGCCAGGTTTAGGGTCGCAACTCCGTGTGCAATGCTTCCTTCCTCGAGCGCTTTCAGTCGCTCCATGGCCCAGCGTAAATCTACTCCTGCCTCTTCTTCTTCACCAGCAGTGAATCGTAATAGTCCCCATTCCATACGTGAACGTGCCTCAAGAGTATGATTACGTTCTGTAGAACGGCGACTTGCTTCAACACTCTCTTTCAGAAAATCTTGAGCATTATCAAAATCATTATTCAATTGAGCGCGGCGGAAATTTATGAAAAAAGATTCAGCATCTGAAAGATAAGCATTCATTTTTGAACAAAATTCGTCATCTCCGGCAATAATTCCTGCTTCTGCTAATCCTAATTTATCATTGAATTCCTGTATTGTCCCTTCGGATAATGGTTCGACACAATGCATCTCATACAATTCGAACCCAGTAGGCATTTCAAACCCTCTTAATACCAGAAAGAGCAGAGATAAATCCTGAGCGGGCCGTAATGGTCGGAACATCCCCTGACCATCCTGCTGCTCCAGGATGCCCGCCTCCTTCGCCACCTAATGTTTCACATAATTCAGACATTATATTTCCAAGATGAATACCCTCGTTTACGGCAGATCTACTCGCTCTGCCGATTAATCTTGTTTCGTTTTCTGCTCTCCTGACTACCAATGCAACATCTGCACCGGCAGCTAAGAGTGAATGAGCCACAACTCCTTCATTGGTACTACCCAATGTGTGAATGAGGAACCATTCGCCTGCGTCAATTGATTCTAACCTAGAAAGTGCTTTTGCTATTGCCGTTTTTTGAGAATGGTTCAACTCATCCCGTTCTATAGATTCGATGAATGTGGCATAATCCAGTGAATATTTATCAATCAATTCCCCGGCTGCTATGAATGAACCACCATTTGCATGCTTAAACCGACCAGTGTCAGTTATGATTCCTGCCAACAATAAAGTTGCAGATTTATCATCCATTATCAAATCAAATTCTTGGGCATATCTATGGATTATTTCAGTAGTTGAACTTACATCCCAACAAACAATCAATTCAGCCTTTTCCCAATCACTCCCTCCTTGATGGTGGTCAATTACACACACAGGTACCTCTGAGGGGAATTGCAAGCCTGTTTGTGAGTATGAAGCGCAATCAACCACTATTATTCCTGCTAATGTACGTGGCCACATTGGTTTTTTTGAATCCATCAAATGAAATGAGCCACCAACATCCCCTAACACTCTTTTTGCAATCTTTGAAACATGTATCCCACAGGCTTTGGCGCATGGGCCTATCAGTGATGCAAGACAAACAGCAGAACCAATCGTATCCATATCGCCATTTTTATGGGAAACAATAGCAATTGCCCCCTCTGTTGACTTCTGTTTGACCCACTGATGTAACTGGGTGAGGTCATTATCTGACTTTGTCACTATGAACCCTCAAACTGTTTTACCATCTGATCGTACTGAGTTCGTAGAGTTTCTTCTTGAGTTGTTAATCTAAGTTCATGCTCTTTCAGAGTTGCAATCGTTTTCTCAATATCCTCTGACAATTTTTCTCTATCACTGACCTCTAAGAGAAGTGGTCCTGACTGGCGATAAACCGCTCTGTCTTCTTCTTGTGTAGATAGGTGCTCTAACGTGCCTTCCAATTCCTTAATTTGGCCTCCAACCGATGCTACTTGCTGTGCTGAACTCTGTAATTCTGCAACAACCATCTGCAATCTTTGTCGGATATCTTCTGTCACCATCTCAATCCCTCATATTCATCGGCTGCGGTTGACCTCAATAAGGGACTCGGACGCGGCTTGAATTGACCGAAGTGTAGTATTGAGTCTAGCCCTTAGATCAGAAATATTGTCTGCTGATACTTGCACAGCTAGAGATGACGAATGGATTTCAATGTCAACATCTTCGGTTGCTAAAGCAGCAGCCATTGAATTAACATCAACAGTTTGACTGAAAGTGAGAGTAGCACTACAGGCATCACTCTTCTTCGCTACCATCATCACCATCTCCCTCGGTGGTAATCTCTGCTAGTGGAGCATCTTCATCTTCTTCATTCAAAGCTCGCTCGTATTCAATCGCTGCATTCTGAGCTATCAATGCCATATCGGTTGCAGTTGCTCCTTCAACAGATCGGCGAACAATCCTATTATTTGCATCAGATGCACGAGTAAATGGTTGCCATACTCCACCAGCAAATGTGTGGCCACACTTACGGCAAGCCCAAATCCCAGGGGATTCACGTCTAACCTTCTGATATTGGCACACGGGGCAAGAATATTCTCTCTTCACCTTTCGTAGTGCAGATGAGGCTCTTCGTCGAACACTAACACCGTATCTAGCTCCGAATCTTGCTTCGAGTCCTGCTTTCTTAGTTCGCTTTGCCATTCAAACACCTCACAATGAATCAACTATTTTTCTCAACTCTGAACATCGCTGCTTAGCCGCACCCATGATTTCTACAAATTCGCTCGCCGAGAACACTCCCTTTAATCCCTTCTGCAAAGAGTGGACATGGTCACCTTCTCCAAGTGTGATGTGAATCCTCTCATCGCCACCAACTTCCTCTTCTCTATTTGAATCGTAAACGAACCTGCCGCCTACTTTTTGAAAAGAGCACATTATTGGGGTTTTGTTGACGGGTAATTTCCTATCTTCACCAACATCAAAACGTTCACCCGGGAGGGTCGAATTGTGAAGGGCAGCAATCGCCGCTAATCCAAATGCATCGAATAAATTACCATCATCGCTGATCGCAAAACAATCAATAATTACTTGCCAAACTTTTTCACCTGGAATAATACACAAATCTTTGGTGTCAATACAACCAGATTCACGAATTCCACGGTCAACTACTCTGCCGATTTCAATGCTTTCTGGACTTGGTGGCCCTGGTTCTATGTGTCGTCCAGCCAATGGCCTCAATTCAGCACTTGTCATCAGTCCACCTTCATCAGGTCTGTCAGGATAAGGTGTTTGAAGTTGGAATTTGATACCGCAAAATACGATTGTATCCCCCATCTGTACTCTTGCACTACCTTCTGCACGTTCAAGAACTCCGACTTCCACAGAAAGGTCACGACCTTCCCATTGTCCTCGGCCATCTGCTCTTTGGTCTCTTGATGCTAGTTCTGCAAGATGAGCGCGTAATAATTCAGGAACTAGGGGTTGAGCCATTATTGCCCACCCCCGTATTTATTCTCAATTGCTTCCTTCATTAATTTGTGAATACCAAGCGCTGCATCCATATTGTAATCCCAAGCCTCTTGGAATTCAGAAGGAGATAGGTCCCCATCCATTTGTAGGAAAACAAGTTCACCACTGTTTGGAAGTATACCCATTGGTAGATCCGCTGCACCGTAATTATCCTCTTCCTTATTTAGGTCACAGACTACAATTCCGTTGATTTTCCCGCTTGCCACGCTGACTACCATGTCAGTCATTGGTATACCAGCATCTGCTAGAGCAAGTGATGCCGCAGTTAATCCAACACAACGTGTCCCTGCTTCTGCACAAATGACTTCGATTTCAACTCGTATTTTGCTACGTGGGTAAAGTTCCAGTAAAACAACAGATTCCAAAGCATCTGATGTTACTTTGCTAATCTCACGACTGCGCCTGTTAAAACCAGGACGGAATCGGTCTGTAGTTGAGAAAGGAGCCATGTTGTAGCGCACATCAAGAACTGCTCGCTCTTGGCGCTGAATCTTCCTAGGATGTGCCTCCATTGGGCCATAAACTGAAGCTATTACGTAGTTAGTACCCCAGCGCATGCTAGCTGAGCCATCTGCAACTGGAACTACCCCTAGTTCAATTTCTATTGGTCGTATATCTCCTGCTTTCCGGCCATCTACTCGATTGCCATTCTCATCTATCATTTGGACGTCGCCGTATCCCATCTTCATCACTCTCCATTTCCGTTTGCTAGTTGGCCTGCAATAGCATCAGCCAATTCTGTGGAATGTTCATTTTCTCGTACGAATGCTAGTGCATCTCGTACTATTCTAATTCCCTCTGGTTCTCCATCAACCCAAATTCTACCATTTGCACCTAAAATTATTCTGCAATTACTAGCATCCTTTAGTTGGTTAATGATAGCATTAGAACCACTAGAAATGGTTCCTACAAGGTGAGGGGGTATTGTATCAACGAATCCGGAGTTAACCTTTCTTAACCCCATTCCTTTCATTGTTATTACTGAAGAATGGGCCTCATCCACTTCCTGGACGCGGCACAAAATTGTGGTTCCTACGTCCATTGCATCACGGGTTCCGCCGTACTCGATCTTCATAGGAGCAAGACTCATCGGGAGAATCGCATTGAAGGGTGCATTCAGGTCAATAAACCAAATGTTAGACCTCATACCTTCAATGTATCCAATTACTAAATCCCCAGGTCTAGGGAAGTAAGCAGTGTGTATGGGTGTAATTGAAACTTCACCAGATTTTACAACTAAATAACCAAGTTTAGTTGCTATCAATTCACCGTTCAATTTTATGACACCGTGACCAAGTCGGTCACTTGTATCTGAACTAATTTTATCGCCGGGTATCACTAGGCTGCCGGATGCAGCCAAAGTGCGCCCATCCGAGGCGCCACTACTACTCATATTTCTTCTCCGAGCCGGCCGACCGGACTATCCTCTATAACCGTTGCATAGTAAAAGAGTAATTGTATTGGTTCACTTCAACTCTTTTACCACAACATCCGAGGCTCTTTTCCCCACTTTAGCGATGTAATCATTTTTCATCCCAGCAGGTATCTCTACTGTGAATGCCCAATCACCATTAGGCAACCAATCTTCACGAAGAACATCTTCACGAACCAAAGCAAAAACCGAACCATAATTGGTCCCTCCAACTTTGAATGCTAACTTAACTGTCGTGAACGAAATGGGAATTAGTTCTCTTATCATTGCGACTGCATCTTTTACTTGCTTTTCAACTGATTTGAATGGGTCAGCCTTGAATCTAGCTTCAATAAGAGCATTCTCTACTCTCTGAGGTGGGTGTGGGAGTTTCGTTTGAGGGTCAATTCCCAGCATACAAATGTCAGCAATAACTTGCCTTGTTTTTTCCTGAATCATCTTTTTTCGTTGGTCAGTAGTAAGTTGAATACTCCCCTCTAGGATGATTTTTTCCACACATGGTGCCAATTCTGTAGTCCCAAACACGCCTTCCAACTTGTCACTAGTGGGTCTCTCTCCATTCTTGACATCATGCCAAACCTCGTCGGTTGCCAATAAATCATCTAATTCCACACTGCTTTGGTCATCTTTCCATTGGTGAACCAAATTGGGATCAACCAACACCTCATACCGCTTGCCACCTTTCTCAAGTCGCGCGATTACGGCGTCATCCATACTGACCATGAGGTGCCCTCCAAATTAAGCGAGAAGGGAGGATGCGCATAGCACCTTCGCACTAATCATTCTTCTTTTGCTGGTAATTTGTCAATGTGACCAATGGTCTCATCTTTGCCCATCAATCGGAAACCATCTTTGTCAAGTACAGCAATCTGAACAGCATTCTTGTTCAGGTCTTCTTCCATAGATGAACGAAGTGCTTCTAATCCTAGTTTTACTGCTGCATTTTGAGTCATGTTCTTCTTCCATTTCTTCTCAAAATATTCAACAACTGAATTTCGGCCTCTACCGACCGCACCTGCGTGATAGGATTGGTACGCACCACTTGGGTCCGTTTCGTATAGATGAATGCCGTTGTCATCCACTCCGGCAATCAAAAGTGCTGTTCCAAATGGCCTAGTCCCACCATACTGTGTGAATGATTGCTTGAAATTGCAGATTTTCTTGGTCAGAATATCTACTGGCACTTTATCACTATAAGTAATTCGATTAATCTGACATTCTGCACGAGCCCTTGCAACTAATTGTCTTGCATCAGCTACAAGACCTGATGTTGCAAACCCGATGTGATCATCAATTTTGTAGACTTTATCAATGGATTCAGGGATAATTAATCGACTAGCAATCCGCTTGTCAACAATCAATAATACCCCACCGCGATACTTCAATCCAACTGTTGTAGTACCTCTTTTTACCGATTCTCTTGCATATTCAACTTGAAACAATCGGCCATCAGGGCTGAATGTTGTGATTCCGTGGTCGTATCCTCTTCCGCTTGGTTGCATCATCTCACCTAAGTCCGGCTGTTGGACGGACTCTTATGAACCTTGAGAACCAAGTGCACCAATCTAAAGCATCGCCCACTTCTTTTTACCCACTACATCATGCGGCACTCATGCGAGTCATTGTGCTGTCATCTGGAGGTAAAGATTCGTGTTACTCAGTTTGGTGGGCTTTGATGAAAGGTTGGGATGTCGCTGGTATCGTCACCATCAATATTACTGGAGATGATTCAATGATGTTCCAAGTGCCAGCAACTTCAATTGCAGGGTTACAAGCAAGTTCAGGTGGCATCCCATGGTTACAAATTGATGTGAGTGGAGATGAAAATACTGAAATCACAGAACTTGAATCCAATTTAAAACAAATCATTGAAGGTGAAAATATCCCCGTCCCAGACCAGAATTGGACCAAGCAAGAAATTTCAACAATTTTCAACTACAGGTTGAATCTTACCGAACCCATAGCAAAACTTGTGCCAAAGAAAAACATAGATGCCATTGTAACTGGTGCCTTACGAAGTGATTACCAAAAAACTAGAATTGAACAGATGGCACAACGGCTTGGGGTCAAATCTTTTTGCCCACTATGGCACCACAATTCAGTGAATCATATGCGAGACCTTGTTCATCACGGATTTGAATTATTATTTAGTTCAGTTTCTTGTGATGGTTTAGATCAAAATTGGATTGGCAAAACACTTGATAGAAATAATTTGAAAGAATTAGAGTTACTGGCTAAACAACATCGTTTTTCAATTGATGGAGAGGGTGGTGAATTTGAAACCACCGTACTAAAAAGTCCATGGATGAATAAAAAAATATCCATAAATGGAGATACAGTGTGGTCCGGTCAACGAGGTCATTTATTGATTAGAGACGTTACCTTTGCTGAGTAATGTGGGCGTTATCCTCAAACCAAAGCCCCCTCTCGGCCGGGTTGAGGATACCTCTATGCCACTCTGCCCACTCGATTATCGATATGGCCGCGACCCTGTCAAAGACATATGGACTGACCTTGGTCGCCACTCTCGACAACTAGAAGTTGAACGAGCATTAATTTGGGCGCATAAAGAACTTGGAAAAGTCTCACAAGCAGATTATGATGTGATTGCAGCAATCTCTAACCCTGAAAGTGTTACTAAAGAAAGGGTAGAGGAAATAGAGGCTGAAACACGACACGACATAATGGCACTCACTAAAGCAATGGCAGAGCAAGCTGGTGAAGCCGGCTGGTGCATCCATCTTGGCGCTACATCTAACGATATTGTCGACACAGCAGTAGCGTTACAAATTAGGGATTCAGTTGAACAACAAACCCAAGTTCTGTCAACATTAATTTCAACAATTGCTGATTTAGCAGAAAGAGAAAGGGACACCGTTTGCATTGGCCGCACTCACGGACAAGCAGCCGTCCCAATCACTTTCGGATTGAAGGTGGCGGTTTGGGTAGATGAATTTAGGCGACATCTTATTCGACTTCAGGAACTTACTCCAAGAGTATGCGTTGGTAAATTTTTAGGCGCAGTTGGAACCGGAGCAGCCCAAGGGGAAAACGCAAGAGAATTACAAGCACATATCATGGCCCACTTGGGTCTAGGCACCCCTCTAGTAACTACTCAAGTTGTAGGCCGTGACCGATATATTGAGTGGGTATCTTGGATGGCAAATGTAGCCACCAGTGTCGAAAAGGTATTGCAAGAGGTCCGAAATCTCCAACGTACCGAAATCGCAGAAGTTGGTGAATATTTTGATGTCGAGAAACAAGTTGGTTCCTCTACGATGGCTCACAAGCGCAACCCAATTACTGCTGAAAACGCCTGTGGGTTGGCTCGCGTAGTTCGAGCAATGATGTTACCCACATGGGAAAATGCACTACTTTGGCATGAACGGGATTTGGCTAATTCTAGTGCTGAAAGATTCACACTTTCACATTCAGTTGTTCTTTTGGACGATATTTTATCCAAATGTGATAGTGTATTGGGTAAACTAGTAGTTGACAAAGACAACATGTTACGCAATATCAATTCTCAAAATGGGTTAGTTATGGCTGAAAAAGTCATGATTGCTCTTGTTGATAATGGAATACCAAGAGATGAAGCCCATGAAGTACTTCGTTCTGCATCTATGGAATCACTAGAGAAAGGGGTGCACTTAGAAGACGTTTGTGCGATGACCCCAACTATAGCAGCAGTATTTGATGGAGATGAACTTCACGCATTGTTTGATCCAAACAGCCATCTTGGCGTATCTGGAGAATTAGTTGACGAAGCGGTAGCACTTGCCAGAGATGCCATCAAGTGATTAGCATCAATCCACCGAGCACTAATCCCGTGCACGTCGCAGTGATGACCAACAGTAGAATCATTGCTTGAGGACCATACTGGTTCTTGTCTAGCAAGGCAGTACCAATCAACCCATGAGTGCGTAATGCACCTCTTAAACCACCCTCAACTTCCTCAAATGCTGGAGGCGAACGACGAGGGATTCTCCCCCCATCCTGGTTACTACTCATAGGCACCCCACATAGTGAACGGTCATAGCGATTACCGAAGAATGTATGGTTTTCAAACAAGTATTCAAAAACCTCCAAACAAACCAAACACCGTGGCCCTCCCTGAATTACCCCCTATTACGCACTTGGCAGTAGGCGAAGGGTGTGGCGGTACTTCATTGGCGTTACAATATTCACGGGATACTTTGATTGATGGAGGAAGAGTGATTTGGGTTTGCGATAAATCACCAGACTCTGGCAGATTTAGCCAAATTCTTAGTGGTGTGAATGTTGTATCATTAGCAAAGTTCCACATGATGGAGTGTGGTGAAGCAATCGCTGGCGGGGTTCTAACTGCTGGCAAACTCGCTGAAAGATTGACCCCTCAATTATTCGTTGTCGACGATTGGACGCCGCGTACAGGACAACCAGATAGATTAGCAATTTCTGCAATTGAAACTATTTGTAAAATTCTTGAATCAACAAAATGTAAGTTACTGATTACTTCTGCCCTTTACAGTGATGCAAGCGGTGAAGAGGAATGGAAAACACGTGGGAAAAATTTACTGGAACAAATATCACCTGCTAATTGGCGATTAACAATTGCAGAAGGTGGTCTACAAAAAAGAATACTTCTTGTTGAGGATGAAACTATTCAACTTCAAATCAACGATGAAGGATTTAGTTGAGTATTAGTCCTCTTCGTATTCGATTCCTTGAGCTTCTGCTGCAGAAGCCAATAACTCGCCCATTTCATCAAGGGCGTCATCATCTGGTTCAGTAAATTGAGAGGGATCTTTTGCTTGGCCACCCAATTCATCATCGCCAGCAATAACTGGTGCATTATCAGCAATTATCGACTGTTGATTGCGCTTAATCATCTTCATAATGAAGTATAATAGGGCCCCTGAAGCCATAAGCAACAGAATATATGCTATTGATACTGTCTCAACCATGAGGCTCCGAGATGCCCTCTCCTCAATTATCCCTTCGCTTGCCGGCTCAGAGGTTTGGCCAAATGGCGGCGATTAGAACTGAGCGGCTCCACCCATTGATTGATTGATTCAAACCCAGTACTCAACCACACTGACACACCAGTATTACCGCATTGTTCACAACGTAATGGCTGTCCAATCCCCTGGCGGTATAATTTACCACCACATTGACAATTAGGGCGTGAGAGTTGGCGTGGCACCCCATCTGAACACATTAGTGACTCCAAATGGATTTCACTATTAGGAGAAATTAGTCCTCTCCATTTTACTAAATCCCCTACAACAAGAGATTTCAGTAATCTATTGACTTCCCCGCCTTGTTTGAATGCAACTAGGGTACAGTGTTTCTTTCCATCAAACACACCAAGGGATGCATGTCCCCCCTTTACTTCTCTAACTTTCGAGATTACCATTCCAGAGCATATATTCTGAATGTGGTCGTCTGTTGCCTGATTGCTTCGATGAACACGCATAGCAAATGCCTTTTCCACATCCTCATTCGACTGTAACCAATTATGTGCTTGCTCAGCAACTGAACTATCCTCTGACCTAATCCCATATAGAACAGGGCACGGGGTCCTAGGTGCAATTAGTGTATCGCCAGCATTGGGGTCTCGATTAAGAATCGTTTTAGGGAATTTATCAGACATTTCCCCAACTAACATACTCGGGACTTTACGAAAACTACCAATGTTATCAGCCGTTCTCCAAGCAGTGGCTTCCCAAGTCCAATCATTTTCTCCCCTCCAAGCAATTGCGCTTGATGCACCCACTAACCCTCTTGTGAGATGTGATAACTCTTGGCCTCCATCTTTTGACCAGAATCTAGCCGAAGAAATAGAAGATACTTCATTTACTCTATCACTAGGGTTAATATAACCTCTTACAGCATTCCAATACCATTCCTCTGGAAACCTAGTTTCATTAAAAACCAACACAGGGCTAGCAGACTCTGAGATTACGCTAGTTTGGGATGATTTAATTGAATTGTATTGATTTCTGAACCAATCATCAAGAATATCAATTAATCCATTTGGTGATGACCCTGTTTGAACTTCGGCAGAAAGGGCTGCATTGCCTCTTGTTCTCTCAGGTGCAAATGGCCATAATCGCACTAGGTTAGGATGGCCAATGACAGTGAAGTCACATTCTTCTAAATGGGTCAATAGAAGATGGAAATCCCAAGTAGTACACCCGCCATCAACGGAGTCGGTATCATCAAGGCCAATCCAAGCCATTGGTGCAGGGCGAGTGGCGGTAGCACTTGAGGGCGTCGTTTCAGAGAGTGTCGCCAGAATCGGAGAAATCAAGTACGCGTTCAATTACATCGCTGACACCAATTCTCTGGTCACAATGGAATGTTCGTACACCGTGATTCAATCCAGCTTTCATATCTGCAATTCGATCCCCAACCATGAAAGAATTACCTTCTTCCCTTGGGTTATAATCCACCCCATAGTCAAATTCCGAGATGCTTTTATCCATTTCAGTGGCATCAATAATTTGTCGACCTACTTGCAACATCCCAGGATTGCCCTTACGAGCCCAAGCATTACTCCAAGGAACATAAGGGCTGTATAGAATAACATCAAGATGCGCATCTGCATTGTCCTCAAGCAGGATTCTTTGAAGAGCAGAATTAACCTCAGCAAGTCTTTCATGGTCCCACAAACCTCTACCAACTGGTGATTGATTAGTAACTATGCAAATTCTAAATCCGGCGTTCCTTATTCTTGCAACAGCAGATGCTGCACCTGGTAAAACATCCAATTCATCAACTGAATTAATGTAATTTTCACTACCTACATTGAGGACCCCATCACGGTCAAGATATGCAATTTCACCACCCCATGTAAGGTTGTTAGGTAAGGGGGGGAATTCGGTCAAGTCAGTTAACCTAGACAAATGACGTGATGGTAGCATGTAAAATTCGCCTCATGAATGACTTGGAAGATCTCTTTCTAATTTTACCGCTTCCTTCACCATGTGATTAATAATGAGTTGTAAATCTTCAATTCTCTCCATTGAAGTAGTTTCACAAATGATAGCCACATCTACTATTTGTGCTAATTTACCTCCGCCGCCATTCTTGTAATCTCCAGTAATAGCGGCAGTTCTACAACCAATCTCCTTGGCTTTAGCCATACCATTCAATACGTTCTCTGAGTTACCAGAGCCGCTGTATCCAACTACTAAATCACCTGCCTTTGCCCAAGTACCAAGAGCGCCTGCAAAGATGTTAGCATACCCTGTATCATTCGCCCAGGCTGTCAACGACGCAGTATTATCAGTATGACAGACGGTCTTGACGCCCAATTCTTTACTCCAATCGCCGGCAGAATGAGAAGGGGTTGCTGCAGAACCACCATTTCCTATGAAATGGATTGTGCCGCCGTTATCCATTACAGAAAGGATTTCATTAGTAAATTGACGCAAATCGGCTTGATTAAGGGCATTTATTGCACCAATTAAATTGCCTTTATACGCCTCTAAAAATACTGAGAAGTCGTAGCTCTCCATGTCACCACTAATCAATCGCTGACGGACAGCCTATTTACGACTTGTTGAACCGCGACAATACAAAGAGGTGGCTTAAACCACCACTAATCACTGAAGGGAACCGCAAATGGGGATTGAAGAGTTAAGGCTTGCATTTGCATTGTTGGGACTCGCAACCCTAGGGTTTGCCTTCCATAGTAAAATGACCAACAAAGCATCAATTTCCTCAATTGGTTGGTTATCGATTTCAATATATTTTTTCCTCGATACTCCTCATTACATAGAATTAGCAGACCCAGTGTTAATCCTAATGTCTGCAGCAACTTTACCAGTTGGTATTGCTATAGGTGTTTGGGAGTATAACACCCAAAATAGTGGTCAAGAAGAGCCAGCATTACATTGGTTGAAAGGTGCTGTTTTCTGGTCTGCACTCCCATACTTAGCGATTTCATGGATACCTTATCTCTCAGTAGCACTGGTTTGGTTTACTGCAGTTCAAGCTGTATTCTTTCTGAGAATAACTGGTATAGCAGATCTACAAGTTGGGCCGGCTCAAGTAGAATACCTTGATGGTTCAACCTCCCTATTTTCTGAATTTACCGGTAATCCTTGGCTTTACCTTGAACCACTAGGTGAAGGGGGATTTTTTATTCCAATTATGCAAGGTGACGGCTCACCAACAGGTGTATCAATGATTCTTGCTTGTAGTGCTCTACAATCAATGATTGTCTTTGTGGGCGCTTTAATCGCCCTCAAAAAAACACCTTGGAAATTAAGAGCACGTGGTCTATTCATCACAATACCTCTTATCCACATCCTTAACGTATTTCGAAACGCCGGAATAATCTATCTTGACATGACATACCGTGATTGGCATTGGCTAGGAATGGGAATGTTTGATTTCGCCCATTCTTATGCAGCTAAAGTTGGCAGTTTGTTTGCCATGTTTTTAATCGCAATCGTCTTATTTGAAATTCTACCAGAACTCCATAATAATATTCTAAGATTGATGGAACCTTTTATGCCCAAAAAGCGGTCTAACGTTTCTTAAGTTTTTCAAGAACCTTACCGCGCAGTGGCATACTATGTTCCCATGCGAATTCTTTCATAACTCTCAAAGCCTGTTTTTCCAACTTCGGATCTGCAACGATGTCTTTGACATCAATAATATTCTCTCTAGTATTTGCCTTAAAAGCGGCAATCGGTTCTTCATTATGGAATACTAAATACGCTGAGCCAAAACCAAATCGTTCTCGTAATAACGATGCAAAGTATGGTGCGAGAGGGTCGGATGGTGGTAACACGAAATCCCTCATTACTGAAACATCTGTTGAACTTTCAAGCATCTCTTTCCTACCCCAACAAACCTGATTCAAATCTTCTAACAAGAAACCTTTGATTAATTCGCCTTCATCAACTAGATATTGAAGAACGGTCATAATTTCTTCTGGTTTGTATGGCTTCCCAGCCATCTTTTCACATTGTTTCATAGTTATAACAGGAATTTGTTTTATCAATTCAATGAGATAATCTTGTTTAAATTGCCAATGGTCCGTGATAATAGTTGGGTGGACTGTACGGAAACCCCCCCTGTAGTCTTGAACTAAGTGGCCTGAGCGAATAAGTGGTTGAGCAAGTTTGCGGAATTCTGAGCGGCGTAAAGCATGCCTATCCATGAACAATTGAGGGTCTGAATGGTCTGTGAAGAACTCTAAAACATCCAATAATTCCTCATCAGGTGGCAGATTACGAATAGTTAGAAGCTTTTGGAAATGTGAATATGGAGCATACACTCTATGCCCTGTTAAATTAGTGCCTTGGTGTAATTGGTTGGCACTTGCCATTGATGAGAGATTGACACGGTATGCTTCACTACGTCCACGTAGGGCAAAGTCATCTCTAATTTCCATTAGGTCTTTTACTGCAATCGTTTCATTTTCGCTCCGTGAGTCTTGATGCATTTTATGGTTATAGAACAATACTCTAACCGATTCTTTGACTGGCCTCGGGTCCATGACTCCGCCGCGAATCATTCTTCGACCATCACCAATAGCTTCGAAACCGATTCTAGTGAATGCATCAATGGTTTCTTTTCGAGCCTCAGAAATATTTTCGCCATTGAAATTGGTTAACACAGATATTTCAACAAGAGTATCTCTGTAATTCTCCAATAACCATTCAAACCGCTCGACAAATTCATCAAGATATGCATGCGGAATATGGATATCTTTAATTTCAAGATAATCATTTACCTTGTACATCAATATTCTACCAACGGGGTCAACTCCTTTGAAAACAGGATAATACCAACCTTGTTTCAGTACATATCTTACTTCTTGAATAAATCGTGAACAGAACGGATCTGATTGAGTTAATATTCGCATCTTCCTATCTTCACGAACCCGTTTATTCACTTTAGGTACATCAGATGGGACACAATAGAAATCAGTCAAGCCAGGTTGCAATGCTGACACTTTAGTGATTCTACCTTGCTCCATAAGCAACTTCAATGTATCTTCAAGTTCGTCACCTGCTCTACTAATGTACCATCCTAAAGTGTATCTTTTTACTGGGCCAATCCTGTTAATTAATTCAACCAGAGCATCGTCAAATGGTAGGGGATTATACACCTCATATACTCTGTGGAATAAGGATAAACTTCTTTTTCTCTCTGGAAGTTCTTCATATTGTTTAACATAAAGTAATTGACGTTCCATATTGTTTAGAGCATATTTTGCACGATTCATCAAATATTTTGATTCATCATCACGTGGAATATCAACTAGGATTTGTTGCCTAGTTACATTTTCACCCGGTGGGACTTTGGTCATTAGTTTGGCTTCCATATCACCGATCCATGGTTCAGGCCTCAAACCTAGAAGGAGGCCCATTTGGTCTTTTTTAGTATATCCAATGCGATTATGGAGTAAACGACCCATCAATACATCTGAATCGTGTTTCATATCCTTCCAGTCAGCAAAACGGAAATCCTTCACTCTGTCTAACAATTCATGCATCTTTTGAATCATCACATGGGAAGAAAGTGCACCTAATGGGTCATCATGTAATTTGAATGATTTTGTTAATAATAAATTTTGCAGGTTACGGTAAGCAATGACTTCTTCCTCACCACCCGTAAGGTAGTGTTCATCCACACGTAAGATAAATTCACCCTCTTCCGTTTGTCTATAGAATCCGATTGTGACAACATTGCGAACTTCTAATTCGTGAAGTATATTTTCAATCATCGCCTTAGGGAAAGGCAATCGCTCAACAAGCACATCTAATGTCTGGGGGCCTTCGCTACCAAGAAGGTCAACTAACTTCACACGAAGACACTCGTGAGGGTCAGATAGAGTAGTTGTTTCCCAAGCAATTGCTTCGGTATCTTTGTATTTAGTGCTCTTATCATAAGTCATACCACCAAGGTAGAATTGACGAAGATCATCAAATTCATCCGCATTATGTGATGACAGAACCCCTAATGTCCCATGGATATCCCCCATTCTTTTGGAGAACCATTTGTTGTCAATTCCATCGTGCCCTGTATTTGTAACTCTAACGATTGCATCTTTTTCAATAAGTTGACGAACCCATCTCCGAATCTCTTCTTTATCAATACCTTTTAATTTATCTCGGTAAAGTGGGTTTTCGTGGTTCTTATCTAGACCCCCTCCCATTTCCATTAAGTCAAGAAGGGACTCTGCATCTTTGGGAATTGAAACTTTATCATTGTAGTAAGTATTGACTTGTTCCTCATCTAGTTGGGTTGCAAGAGCTCTTTGGCCAAGCAATCGTCTAAGAATTTCTGGATCAATATCCTTGATTAGATATGCCCTTGTTCTCATTGAGAGCAAATCTTCAAATGCTGACATGTATAGATTCATTCCGATTGGAGAAGGTATCTTTACCCTAGTGTGTAAAATTCTAGAACTACCCTGTACTACCTCATTCACGAATTGGTTTAATCCCGCCATGTCAAGGTCAGCGTGGAATATTTCATTAAATACCTCTTTCATCAATAATGACCCTTCTGCTGCTCGATGATTCTTTAGCAAAGCATCGGCTTTCTGTTGGAATTGCTGAGGTGATACCTCTTCAGCACCAATACGGCGAGGAATTATCAAACTTCGACCAGCGACTTCGCGAAACCTCTTGGCAAATAATTGAGTATCCATCAAATATCTTTCAATCACATTGCGATGGTCGTTTGCCGCAAAAACAGCAGGAAATGCACCGGGGTCAATATCATCAGACATTTTTATGAGGAAACCGTTTTCATCAAATGAAATCTCATGGACATGGATATCATGGGCAGAGGCAACCCCTGCAAAGAAATATCCCAATGTCATATTGAATGCTCGACCTCTACATGTTGTCACCATGTATGTTGTAACACCACCAACAATCTGTTCCATCATTATTCGATTTGGCCCGGGTACTTCAAACGATTCAGCCACATGCTGTTCCATGAAACGAGCAACTGATTCAGCTATTTTTCTAGAAAGCCCATACCCTTCCATCAGTAGGCGACGTGGGTCTCGTTGCCTTCGAAGTGCCAACATTGTAGCTTTCTGTAGTTTCAATACAGCCAAAGAAAGTTCAGGACTTCTTGAAAGAGCTTCCCCTGACCATGATGGTACAGTGGGGCGGAATCCTGTTACTGGCGTCACATTCACCCTAGAACCTTGAATTGACTGAATGCGATATGTTGTGCCTCCAAGGAGAATAACATCTCCAGGTCTAACACTGGATACGAATGATGATGATAACTGCCCAATCATTGAACCATCTGTATTCAGAACTAAGTAGTTATTATCAGGAGATATTGTCCCAAGGTTGGTGTAATATATCATCTGCGAATAACCTCGCTTTCCAATGGTATTTTCCTCCCAATCAACCCACAATCTCTTTTCATCTTCCAACATGTCAATTACTTCAATATAATCATCGTAAGGAAGAGCGCGATATGGCCAAGCAGTAGTAATCAACTCAAATACTTCATCAATATCTTGCTCTCCAACGATTGTTAGTCCAACCATGAATTGGGCTAATACATCTAGAGCATTCTCGGGAAACCGTAACAAATCCATTTCCCCACACATAATTGCCCCTTGCAGAGCAACTAACTCAACTAGGTCGTGAGGACCAGTGGGTAAGAATCGAGCGCGAGGAATACCTCCTACATGGTGGCTAGCACGTCCAATTCGTTGTAGTGCAGTTGCAATACGCCCAGGGGAACCAAGTTGAATCACTAAATCTACGGTTCCAATATCAATACCTAATTCTAAAGAAGATGATGAAACACAGCATCTTAATTCACCCATTTTCAATCGTTGTTCTACGTCCTTACGAATTTGCTTATTCATAGAACCATGATGGGCCTCTATCCCATCCCCATCCCAACCAGCAAGTTCTCGGAGTTTCTGAACAATCTCTTCAGTCATTTTTCTAGTATTTACAAACACAATTGTAGTTGTATGTGCTTCAACAAGGTCCAGGATACGCTCCACATTGGCATTTAGAATTTCTTTGTAGTCAAAAGCCGGATCTCCAAACCTTGGGTGAGGTAGAATGATGTCTAAATCAAGTTCCCTTGCGCCACTAATTTTTGCAATCTTGACTTTGTCATTATCATTTCCTACAGGAACTAGAAACTTTGCCACCTCATCTAATGGTTCCATGGTTGCAGATATCCCAATTCTTTGTACTGGGGTTGTAATCACAGAATCTAAAAGCGCCATTGTCAAAGATAGCAAAGTCCCTCTCTTGGATGGTACTAAACTGTGTAACTCATCTAAAATAATCCAATTCAAATCAGTCATTAAAGGACGGAATCTAGATGATGCTAAAGCAAGACCAAGGCTTTCAGGAGTAGTGATTAGAATGTGAGGGGGATTACGTAACATTTTTTGACGATCAGATTGGCTGGTATCCCCTGTCCTTAATCCTACTTTGATATCCTTATAGCGGCCTTGTAAAAATCTTGATTTTATCTCAGTTAGTGGTTCAATCAAATTCTTCTGAATGTCATTTGCTAAGGCTTTAATCGGAGATATATATACGCAATATACTTTCTTTTCGAGTTCTCCGTTCATAGATTTACGAATTAATTTGTCAATAATCCCTAGAAATGCGGTAAGTGTTTTCCCACTACCTGTTGGACTACATAATAACAAATTATCACCGGCAGTGATTGAAGGAATTGCCATCTTCTGAGGATCGGTGAAGTCCGGGAATTTATCTTTAAACCAATCTCTGACAGGCTGGGATAATTGACTATAAATCACTTCAGATTCTTCGTATGAATCTAAGTATACAATCTCAGCCATATATTATTCTCCTATTCTTATGACGACAGCGCAACGAGCCAGTATATCAACAGTTCGTATTTAGAAGGGAAAATACAGAAGGTATCACTAGTGATAACCGAATTCAAGCACATCTTGAACCATTCTTACCCCAACGGTTCACAACCTCAACCATAGGGGGTGGATTATCTTGGTAAATTAGTGGGGAAGAGTCTGCAATAATTGGCACATGAACTTCGCGAAGTGCATTTGTTGGACAAGACCCTATACAACTTAGACAGCCTACACAATTCTCATTGAGCACTATTACAGGCCTCTTTCGACGTTCAGGAGGGCACTCGGCGAGTGGTAATAATGCTTCAAAAGGGCAGTGAGTTATGCAAAGGTCACAACCTGTACAATCTTCGCTGACAATTTCAACCATTGCCTGCCCCATGTAATAACCCAAAGAGTTAGCATTTTTCAGGCTATTCATGCCGAAGCATTGAGAACCCTTCTCTATCCGACCAACCCTTAGGTGAAGGCGTGACAAGTGACAGCGACCGAGTTAACTCCTTGATGTCGATGTTGAAAAGAAGGGGGATTATCTTCCCTGCCTTTTCCATACACGGTGGGATCGCTGGTTTGTTTGATTACGGGCCAGTGGGGGGAAGGTTGCTACGAAAAGTGCAACAACAATGGAGAGAACATTGGTTGTCAAAAGGAAATATTGTAGAAATTGACAGCCCTACAATTACACCCGAATCAGTTTTACAAGCAAGTGGACATGTATCCGCATTTAACGACCATGCATCAGAATGTAATTCTTGTAACGCTATTTTCCGTAGTGACCATCTAGTTGAAGAATTCCATCAAAATCCTGATTCACTTTCTGGTACTGAATTAGATTCTATCCTATCAGATAACGCAGTGCCCTGTCCTTCTTGTAGCAATGTCGATTGGGCTAACTCTAGGCCAATGAATCTAATGTTTGGCACGAAAATAGGTGCGACAAGGGGTGGCCGACAAGCGTATATGCGACCTGAAACAGCTCAAGGAATGTTCCTAACCTTCCCTATGATTCAACGTCATTTTAGGAATCGTCTTCCTTACGGGGCCATCCAAGTTGGAAAAGGATACAGAAATGAAATAAGCCCACGGCAAGGAATGATTCGTCAAAGAGAATTCAATATGGCTGAACTTGAATATTTCATTGACCCAAATGTAGATGCACATCAAGACCTTTCAAAATGGAATGGAATCGATTTCCAATTGATTCCCGACCCAGTAAATGGTGAACAAGAAACAATCAACTTGGATATCGCAACCGCACTTGCAAAGAATATTGTCCGTCACCCAACTGTTGCCATGTTCATGGCTGAAACATATGATTTCCTGACTAATATAGGAGCAGACCCCGAAAAAATCAGATTTAGGCAACATGAATCTAATGAAATGGCACATTATGCATCCGATTGTTGGGACTTAGAAATGCATGGCTCATACGGTTGGATAGAATGTGTTGGAATCGCCCACCGGGGTTGCTATGATTTGGCGGCACATGAAGATGCAACCGGTACTAATGAACTGAGGGCTTGGCGAGATTTTGATGAACCAATAGAAATTGATAAGGAGGTTGTATCAGCAATTGGTTCGATTGTGGGCCCTGCTTTTAGACAACAAGCAGGTCATGTAACAGAAGCGTTGTCAAAACTAGAAGATATCCCAACGGCATTCCCCTTCGAACTATCTCTAAGCGATGGAAGTAATGTTACTATAGACGATTCAATGGTTGAGATAGTCAGGATACAGGAGACCATACGAGGAGAATGGTTCCTACCTCATGTGGTGGAACCGGCGTTTGGTCTGGACCGCATTATCTGGCACCTTCTTGACCACGGTTATGAGATGACTAGTAAAGAAGGAGATGAATACCTCATTCTGCACCTTTCAGAATCTGTTGCACCATACGAGGTTGTTGTCCTTCCACTTTTCGAAAAAGATGGAATGGGACAAATTGGCAAAGAGTTGCAAACTAAACTTCTAGAAATCAAAGGAATAGGTGCCTATTATGATGGTACAAGATCAATTGGTAGAAGATATGCTAGAGCAGATGAAATTGGCGTACCTTGGGCTGTCACTGTTGACTACGAATCATTAGAAGATGGTAGCGTTACCGTTCGTAGGCGAGATGACCAATCTCAAATCAGAATATCTACAGATGATTTGATTCAGCATTTACAAAGTGGTTCTCTTTCGACTGTTTTCTGATTCCCATTTCCATCTATGATTCATCGTTTCAAGTATAATCTATTGATGAACATTCAAAACCCCTCGCCGCCGTGAGGGGGGTGATGACCGAAGCCCAGTCTATTCCGGCCGACTGGACTGAACGCTATCGCCCGCAAACAGCGGCACAATTAGAGGGGAATGAAGCGGCCAGAAAAAGAATTTCAATGTGGCTAGAATCATGGAAAAAGGGAACCCCTGACAAGAAAGGACTTCTTCTTGTTGGGCCACCTGGTGTTGGTAAGACTAGCATTGTCAGAGCCGTTGCAGAAGACTTCGGGTGGGTAGTCATCGAACTAAATGCAAGTGATGCAAGGAACGCCGCTTCAATCAGAAAGGCTGCTGGCGGTGGAGCAACAAATTACACATTTGGATTAGATGGGTCGTTTGATTTGGGTGGGACAAGAAAAACATTGATTCTATTAGATGAAGTCGACCATTTACATGGTGGTTTACGAGAAGTAAGTGAGAAAAGAATAGAGGGGTCCTTAGCAGAAAAAAGAGGAGAGGATAGTAATATTTCTTCTTTAAAAGGTGATTCTGGAGGGAAAGCAGAATTACTCAAAATGCTGAAAAGTACCACTCAACCAATAATTATGACTTGTAATGAGCCCATGGGATTGTGGGGGCGACGTAATTCAAGTTGGGCTTCAGCGAGAGATAGGTTTCTCCGCCAAGCAGAATTAATCAAATTTAGAAGAGCGAGTGCAAGTGCTATGCAAAAAATTGCAAAACGTGTTCTAAATTCTGAAAACGTATCCTCAGACCCTGGTGCCCTAAGCAGACTAATTAGTGCAAACCCAGGAGATATACGTGCCCTTGTTAGAGATTTACAAATGATATGCGAAGGCGGTATTAATCACATTGACTTAGATGCGGTTGAAACTCAACTAAGTCGTGGATTGCGTGACCAGCAACTTGATTTGTTCCCCGGATTGGAAGAACTTTACAAAAGTACAACTGCAAAAGATGCTGCTACAAAGACTAGAGATATTGAAATCACACCAAGGGAATTGATTGCTTGGGTTTCATGGAATAATGCCTCTGTGTTCAAAGGCCGAGATGACCTTAGTAGAGCTGCTAAAACTTGCTCAATTTCAGACCAATCATTACATACAATGTACAGTAATAATGCATATCGAAGTTGGTATTGGTCCGGCCAATTATCAGCATTAGCCGCAAGTGTTTCATCAATTAATGAGCCGACTTCAAGGTTCTCACTGTCTTTCCCTCCATTTTTGAGAAGAGGGATGGAACCTTGGCGGAGAAAAGCATTAATTAGAAAATTAACGGCTCTTTCTGGTTGTAGTATTCAAGCAGCACGAGAAGAATTGTGGCCCCCATTAGCAGCCATTCACGAATCAGGTGATACAACAAATGTTGAAGATTTCACAATAAGTAAAGAACTAAATTTAGATGGTGATGAACATGCTTTACTTAACGGCCTAAGAAGTAATCTAAAATCAACTAAAGAGATTGTTAAGAGATACAATGAAAGTATAATTGTGAAATCAGTAAATGAAGAGGATGAACAATTAGTAGAGGAAAATGAAGACACTACACCTACAATCGATAAAGGGCAAAAAACCCTATTTTAATCACTCTTTCCAGACCCTGATGGAAAGTAGTACAATAACGGTCAGTAATTCTAAACGCCCTAACCACATCAAAGTGGCAGTGACGATTAAACTCGTCCAATGTAAACTAGCCCATGTTTGAGTTGGCCCTAAACTACCTAATGCTGGCCCAGTATTTCCCAACGAGGAAATTGCGACTGAAATCACCGTTTCTAAATCAAGAGATGATTCAATGATTGCTAGTACAATGATACTACCCATTGATAGAACAGCCCACCATGAAAGCATTCCCACAATTGTCCACAGTTTTTCATCCTCAACAACTTCACCATTGAGACGAACAAGGTGTATTTTTCTAGGTGATGCAATACGTGAGATTTCTCGTTTTGCCAACAGGTATGCAATTCTCAATCGTAAAATTTTGAGCCCACCTCCTGTTGAACCGGCTGAAGCACCAACAATCATCAAGAACAGCAAAATAATCAGTGCTAAAGTTGGCCAAATTACGAAATCTGAACTAGCATACCCTGTTGATGTCCCAATAGATGCGACTTGGAAAGCAGCATGGCGAAATGAACTGCCAAATTCCCAGTCTGCTAAGATGTAAAGGCTTGCTGTCATTGCAATGGTAGCAAGTGCTAACACAGCCAAATAAACTTGCATCTCTTGGTCTTTTATTGCGGCCCTCCACTCACCTCTATAGATAAAATGGAATAGGCTAAAATTAATTCCAGCAATGACCATGAACAAGATAATAATCCATTCAACAGTAACACTATCAAAAGACATCACCCCCGCATCATAAGTACTGAAGCCACCAGTTGGAAGGGTTGTTAATCCATGGTTAACAGCGTCAAACATTCCCATATCCGTCAAATAATAAAGAAGAACAATTTCTACAACTGTAAAGAAGGTATAGATGCCCCAAAGAATCTTCGCAGTCTGTTGAATTCTTGGCTTCAATCTTGATAATGATGGGCCTGTAAGTTCTGCTCTTGCCATCGTCATCCCACCACCTAAATAGCGGGCTAATAGCAACATCCCTAGCATAATTATCCCCATTCCACCGAGCCATTGGCTAAGACTACGCCATAGTAATAGTGACTTTGATTGGGCGTTAATGCAGTCAGGTACAGCAGGCTGGCATACTGGACTGGTTCGAGGATCAATCACGGTTGCACCAGTGGTGGTAAATCCTGACATTGATTCAAAGAAAGCCCTTACCGAACCACCAAGCACTTCAGTTAAGTTTGATTGTCCATTAATCAGTTCAAAAGGTCCATGAAACATCCCACCAAACCAAAACGGAAGAGCCCCAATTATTACAACAACCGGCCACCCTAATGCTACTGCAGCAAAAGCTTCTCTGTCCCTCAATCTCTCAGAACTTGCACCCCTACCTTGGCCCCAGGTTTTGAGAGAATATCCAAGACCAGCGGATATTAAACAGGGCAATAAAAATGACTGAAAAATTATATCATTATCTCCTAGAAAAAAACCAACTACTGTCATCAAAAACAAAGGGGCCGCAAATATAAGTAAAGTAATACCCACTACGTAAGCGAGAACATCATTTCGCATTTATTCAACTCCCTGTGAGTCGCTTTTCAACATTTTCAATTTCTTTCACTTTAGCGAAAAGCATCAATCTATCTCCTTCCTTTAGGGTTTGATCACCTGATGCTCTCAACATACTTTCTGTACCCGAGGACTGAGATGTGCGATAGATAAATGCTACACGACAGAGATTCTTTTCCAGTACCTTCACCTGCTTACCAATCATTTTATGCCCAGAATTTAGAAGTGCAGACATACCAACAATATCAGGAATTGTTGACAATAGATGATAATTACCTTCTACCTTACTATGAACATGACGAAGGATATAGTTGATTGAAACTCTTCGGCGACTTACGGCAAAAGAATGTCCAATTCTCCTTGCTATTTGTGCCATTTGACTGTCATCTAGAACCATCCCCACTCTAGCAACACCCAATTCAGTTGCATGCAGAGCAACTGCCATGTTCGCGTGGTCTCCAGATAATGCAGAGATTGCGATATGGTGTTCATCAACATCTAATTCTTGGAGCAGATCGGGGTCCAACGGATTACCATGAATAGAATCCAATAAGTCTGTGTTGGCGAAATCACTTCCTGCTAACTCATTGGCTTGTTCCAAACTTTCACTGATAACCGTGACCCTAGAACCTTCTTCCAAGTATGATTTAGCTATTTGCCGCCCTAATCTAGTTGCACCGAATATCATGACTCTTGGGTGATCTGGGTAATCAGGAGGAGTGTGGCCGGTAGCCAATAATATCCTTCTGAATGTATGCTTACCAATTGTAGCAAAAGCGAGAAGTGATTTTGATACAATAACTGATTCATGGGTAGGAATGTAACTCTTCTTCCCGGGTTCCTTTACTCCGAATATCCTAGGTAGTCCGTCAACATTATCTTGAGCCTCTTGTATTGTAGAACCAATCAATTTTTCAGCAGATGGGAGAACTTCCCCAACAGATATCCAAGCATCGTGGCCAAGGGGGAGAATCTCAACCATAGAAGCACCTTGTAATCCAACTTTTAAATCTTCGATTACGAGTAAATCAGAGCACACAGCATGCTGTACCCCACTCCATCGAGTTAAATCTTCACCTTCTTCATCGGAAACCAAACTTGCATCATGAATTCTGGCTATTGTCATTAATTCAGATTTGTTTCCAGCCTGACGAGCAATATCGCGTGCTAATGCACAGGAAATCATGTTAATTTCATCACGTTGTGTTGCGGCAATGTAAACTTCAGCATTCTGCACCTCTGCCTCCATCAAGACCTCTCGCAACGTCGCGTCTCCTTGGACTACCAAGACATCCAAAGCTTGAGCCTCTTTGATTGAAACGGGGTCTGTATCAATTAGAACTACGTCCCTACCTTCACTACGTAAAGCCTTAGCAACACCGCGGCCGACTTCGCCGGCCCCCCCGATAACTATCCTCATGGAAGCACCCTTCGGTAATCAATCGGGCGAGCATCTATCATTTGACTGTTCACTCCCCTATTACATACGGTACTTTAAAAGTCCCACCAAGGTGATTCGGCCCAATAATAGTGTCCCAATTCTCCACCCAATTGTACTGATATGCGTTTATAGACATCACTTTATAGAATTCGTCAGGTGCTATTCCTTTTGGACTATAAGGTTCTAAAAATTCTGAAAATGCAGTCGGAGTATGCAATAACCATTTATTATTCACAACATCAACAGAACCTTCTAAGTAGCAACTGTCTAAATTGATCTCATTTTCAGAACACCATTCACTACTGTATGGAATTAAAACAACCGACCATGCATGTGCCTCCCATATTTCATGATCTAATGCAGTTAAAGCACCGAATTCATACCAAGTGGGGATGTTCTTTACCCTTAGAATGCTCATCCACGCGTTGGCTTGCTCATCACAATCACCAATCCCTTGTGCCAAACAAGTAGGGCCACTACGAGGCGGATAAGGTGAGCCCTCTCGATATTTCACATTATCCCTAACATAGATGAACGCAGCGTGGGAAAAAGCGTAGACGTTGTCCTGCTGGTCTGCCGGCAGGCTTGCAAGTATGTTGTCTGCTGCAGACTTCACAAGGTGATGGTCTCCATCAATCGCCCAATTCTCAATTGAACCACCTGGATTTCTATCATACCACTGATGTTCTTCTCCAATCAAAGAAGTTGTAGCCCCTACCCATCCCGACCTAGATAAATCGCTAAACTGGCCCGAACTGGAAACATCCATTCCTTGAAATGTCCCAGCAACAGACTTTGAGATAGTATCCCCACTATTCCAAGCATAAGATGATGATTCGATATCATATGTTACCGTTAGAATTGCAATCGAAGTTGCTGGTATATCGCCTTTCCAAATTAAACACCTAGTATATTCGCACCGATCACCACTAGGACCCAAAGATGGCCAATGAACGGAGGAGAAACCATCACCCAATGATATAGCCGATGATTCTTCCAAATATTCAACAGTTTCAACTGGGACATCAATATGTGAAAAACTAGAACCAACCTTCATTGATTTAACCCATTGAAGACTTGACGCCATGTCTAAGTTTCCATTTCGATCAAATGTTGTGTCTTCAATACCTCTATTGGTTCGCTGAATTGGAATTGGCAAACGATACAAAAATTGCCTCTCACCGGAATCAAAATTTTCAATCTCAACTGTTCTTTGAAGAGTATATTCTGTCGCCACAGGATATTCGTGGGCCGGGCCAATAGATTTCCAAAAATCGCCTAACCAAATGCTCAATTGTTTATTCACATGTTCTTGGGCGGGTGTAAACAGGAAAACGAAAGCAATGACTATGACCAATACCAAATTCTTAAACTGTTTTCCTGTTTTTTTCTTTTTGCGTTTAAGATGGGCTTGGTGAGCTCTAGCCTTCGGACTCGAGCCATACTGAACTCTGCTACTATGTTGTTGAGGCACTCCTGAAGGGGTAACTCGGCCCCCCATTCCAGAAGTTCCACTGATGACTCTGCCGCATCCGTGACATATTGGGTTCCTCGAACTAGAGGGAGCCATGCAATATGGGCAACGAGGCATGATGTTACTGTGCCACACTAAGCCCCATAACGATTCTCCACTAACTATCCAAAATGTGAACAATTGGAGCCTTATTCTTCTGACTCGTTTACTATATCCCCATGCTGCCTTTGTTCCTTCAGGCGCGCCCTCTCAGAAGATTTTCTCACCGTACGATAATATTCTTGTCGAATTGAGGGGATTAACGCCGACGGTAACCACTTTTCTTCAGCAATGGTGAAACCATAAATCGCCACTACAGGTAATACCAGCAATAATATTGGTTGAGCAGTGATTCCAACTAGCACCGCGATTAGAACAAAACCACGGTAAAGACCTGATTGCCACATCACAGTAAGTGGCTTTTTGTCTACTACTGCAGCACCTTGCCAGGAGCCGAGAGTCGCTTCAATCGCCGGTAAAGTGATAGTAATCCATACCCCAGTTAGAATCATTTGCCAGTTGAATCCAGAAACAAAACCAATCCAATTCGGATCCGCCATCCTAAGCATCAGATAGGAGGCTTGTAATGCACCCATCCCAAGCCCCATTGTCCACCCAGAAGTGGGGGATGCAAGTAATATTCTCACTTTATTCCTAGACAGCAAAAAGTGGAAAATTAGAGATTGAGCAAGTCCAACAAATATCATCAGACCAAGGGTTTCAATCAATACTACCCCTGTTTGTGCTACAAGACTAATAAAAAGTCCATCAATTAGGATTCCACTGAACGCTCCAAGAACGATTCCAAATGCAAGATGCTTGGTAGCATTTGGCATATCATAGAATCCTGCCATATTCTGCATTCCACCCCGCCAACCAACGTATACTCCGATGGTGCCAAGGGCGATAAGAACCTGAACCTGATACTGAGGCAGGTCCAATCCCATAGTAGGGCGAGATGTTGTCTCTTGATGTATTCACCGCTTCAACAATTACTAGTCCGGCGCATTCAAACGGGATGGGTGTGACCGCTGCATAGGTGGATGCATGGCACTTGAAGGACTGAAGTCTGGAATCTTTGGTGCTATTGCTGCCCTAAAGGGAAAACGCAAGTTGGATGAAGGCGAACTTGCTGAGATGATTAAGAGTATCAGGGTGGCTTTACTTGAAGCAGATTTCAATGTTCGTCAAACTAAGGAAATTTCTGAAAGACTAGAATCACGAATGAGAGAAGAAGAGCCTCGCCCAGGGGTGATTCTCCAAACTCACGCACTGAACATCATATACACCGAATTGGTTCGTCTGCTAGGGGCACCTAGAGAAATTATCCCACATAATCAAACTATTCTGATGGTAGGGCTTTACGGCCAAGGAAAGACCACTACCACGGCAAAATTAGCAGAGTGGTGGCGCAAAAAACACAATATGAAAATCGCTGTAATTGAAGCGGACGTGCATCGCCCTGGTGCTTATGCACAATTGCAACAACTGCTGGCAGATTCACCCGTAGAGGTGTACGGTGAACCAGAAGAAACTGATGCTCTGACAATTGTCAAAAATGGATTAGCAGAAGTTGGAGGTGCAGACTTAGTAATCATTGATACTGCTGGCCGAGATAGGTTAGATGAGGGATTACTGGATGAACTCGATGCTATCCACAGAGTTGCCAAAGCCACAGAACGTTTTCTTGTAATTGATGCCCAGGTTGGTCAAGCGGCTGGACCTGTGGCCGCATCTTTCCATGACCTCGTTGGCATCACAGGAGTTATTGTCACCAAACTAGATGGCACAGCACGAGGTGGAGGCGCACTTTCAGCAGTTGCAACTACCGGTGCCCCAATTGTCTTTATTGGGGAAGGTGAAAAGGTTTCAGACCTAGAAAAATTCGAATCTGATAGATTCATTTCAAGACTTCTTGGGATGGGAGATATTAGAGGTTTAATCGACCTCGCCCCTGAAGATTTAGATGCTGAAGAGGCAGCAAGAATAGCAGAACGACTGATGTCAGGAAGATTCACTCTCAATGATATGTACAAACAAATGGAAATGATGTCAAAAATTGGCACCGTTGACAAAATCATGTCACATATGCCAATGGGATTCATGGGTATGGGTAACATGTCAAAGAAACAAAAACAAGAGATGCAAACCAATCTTGAAAAATTCAAGATTATCATGGATAGTATGTCATCACATGAAAAAAACGAGCCCCTAATTCTCAAACAAGAGAGAATAAGGAGAATCGCACTTGGCTCAGGCACGACAGAAAGAGATGTTAGAGATTTACTTGCACAATGGAAACGCTCCCGTAAGATGATGAAAGGCGTTAGAGGCAACCGTAGACTACGAAAGCAAATGAAAGATATGATGGGCGGCATGGATGATGTCGACATGCCGATGTGAAGGTGAACATTTGCAAGAGAGAAGATTCGCCATTATTGGTCATCGAGCCAAAAGTAATGGGAAATTAAATCTTAATGATCTGGCAGGAAGTGGTGGCAGAATGGACGTGTTAGTCCGTGCCATTAATTCCGCACTATTCTTATCTCACGGCATCAGAAAGAACACACACATTACAATTCACCTGATGGGTGGAGATGGCCCACCAAGAAGAATCTGGTTTGATGGCTCTATGGTTTGGGGGCTTCACCCCGATGAGAGAGCGATTGCTGGACAGATTGGGAAAATTATTGTTGAGCCCGCGCCGGCACGAGGCCACTGGATAGAACATCAACCAGGAATATGGCATTCAGGCGGGGACCTTGCCGTCACACTAAATGAATGGACTAAAGAGGGTGTTGAAATAATAAAATTGGATGCTGAGGCGATGGCATTCACAGAACAATATAACACATCAATCCCTGATAGTGTTGGATTCATTTTATCGGACGACCAACCATTTACAGACGATGAAAATAATCTTCTTGAAAAATATGCTAAATCAATTTCATTGGGTAAAAATTGGATACAGGGCCACACTGCAATAGGTGTGGTCCATCATTTACTAGACGCCATCATTGATCAATAACAAGCCAAGAAGGTAACCCTTCACCTGAACTGGTTGTTGCTAATAATTCATCAGAAATCGCTAATGGATGTCCTTGAGGCCATGTGCCAAGAGATGATACACTTGCTAACCCCAAACTTACGCAATAAGAATCTCCATTTATTATTGGCTCATCTTCAATGCTTGCAGCACCTAATTGAATATCCCAATCATCACGTTCAATAGAATCATCCCCTATAATTTCTATTGCTCCACGATACCACCGGCTCCCCAAATGGGTAGTAGAAAATTCACCTTGCCATCCTACTGGCACGTTTAGATTAATGTAAATATCACCTAAAATCAACGCATTTCTCAAAGTCTGCTTATCGTTCTCACCTTCTGGTTTGGTAAGACTTCCGCCTTCACGTCCAAGATTTACTGGGATTTCGGGAATTATCGCACAAATGTGTTTAACCAATTCTAGCGTAGCTCGTAAAGCAGTTGAGTAGTCATTTGGCTCAAAGGTATCCAAACTAGTTGCTATTGCAGGTATACCACAAGTCCCTGCTTGACGAGCACCTCCAATCGTTCCCGAATGTAAAATATCAACAGACATATTTGGTCCACGATTTATTCCGCTGATGCAAAGAGAGGGTGTTGGTATATTGCTAGGGAGCCCTCCGGATAATGCGGTTAATACACTGTCTGCCGGATATCCTGAAATATCAAATAAATCAATTTCAGGCCCATCATCTTTCAACCTATAGATTTTGAGTAAGTCGTTTCTACGCCTCAATTTCATTTCCCTATGTAGTGTGAGATGCATGGTTGAAGCAGACCTTTCCCTGTCCGGAGCACAAACCACTATTCTGTATCCTGCATCATAAAGTCCCTGAACAAGAGCAGTAATACCAGGCGCATCGATTCCATCATCATTAGTTATCAAAATTGTATGGCTCATAATCACTCACCTTCATCTATCCCATTCGTTAACTCGTCAACTGATGTTTGCCCAAGTGTAACCATTATCACACCTAATATCAAGAATATCCCACCAAGCCAAGTGTAAATCCCAGGCACATTTGTTGTACCAAGGAACCAACCTATTAGAGACCCTATCAATGGTTCAAACAGTACTGCAACAGAAATAACCAGTGGAGGGAACCACCGTAACACCCCATTTATTCCTGTATGGCCAATTAAACCTGGACCAATTGCAAGGTAAGCTATGGCAGGTAGCCAAAGAATATCAGACCAACCAAATAGTGAACTCACTGCTGGTAACCCTCCCAGTGAGGTGCCTTCAATCGCAATAGAACTTAATCCAAGTAATATGCTAGCAATTAAAGTGACAGGAAAGGCGTAAATGAACAACGGCATCCACTCTCTAAGAACCCTCCCTGCAACTAAATATCCAACAATAGCAATAGCACCGATAAACGCTGCAAAATCACCAATTAGGGTCACCCCGCCTTCATTTGTCACACCTAAGAGAGTTATCCCTGCACCTAAAAAACCGAGAAGTGCGCCACTCGCCTGCCCTGCGGAAATTTGTTTTCCTAAGAAATAAAGTCCTGCTACAATGACTAGTGGATGTGCTGTAACAAATAACAGACTATGGGTCAATGAGGTATGGTCAAGTGACCAAACCCAACTACCAAAATGTATCCACAGACAAATAGAAGATCCAATAATTGCTAGGATAACTCGTTTGTCTTTTATTCGAGAAAGTGTTTCTGCATCATTATTTCTTAGGCTAACAACCTGATAAATGAAAGGTGGTAACAAAATAAGGGCGGTTGCCTGCAATCGCCAGGACGCACGCAATATTGGATTAACATCACCAATCAATTGGAATACTGCACCAGCACTTGATACTGCTAATACCGAGGTTGCTAAAATCAACCACGCGAATGTAGGGGGTGGCTGCTCAGCCACGTGACAACCTCACCCTAACTCGGCTTCCAAAAGTTCATCTTTTGGACCTATGATTCCAGCCTTCCTGAATAACAGATAGATACCTAAACCTAACAATATATTCATCCCTAAAAATGAGCCGAATCGAGCATAAGGATACCAACCAAGGTCACCTAGTACTTGTTCTTCCATGATTGGGTTTCCGTCTGGACCTAATACAGGTGTTTCACCATCAAATGTTGGGACTGATTCTCCAGTCGGGAGTTCATCTACAACGGCAAACACAGCACTCTCTACGCCAAGGAAGGCTTCGCCAGTAAGCATACCTGCGGCCAACATAAACGTGCCAAGTAACATGATCGCCCGGGTTCTTTCAGCTTCTTTGTTACCTTTTTCTTCACGAATTTTCTCAACCTTCGGAGCCAGCCTCTTTGCCTCCCACCAATCTCTCAAACCACCACCAATTAACATTGGGAAAGTAGCCAAAGTAGGTAGATACATACCTAGTCCAAAGGATGTACCCATACCAGTAGCCCATTCAATGAAACAGCCTAGTAAGAAACCTAATCCTAATGCATAGAGATTCCCTTCATTTTCTGCCAATAGAATTGTGAAAGTTGCGAATGCATTTGCTTGTGGAGCAAGAAGGTCAATGCGCCCATCTGCAAGCATCTTTGACAAGAAAATTGCAACACCTGCGCCAAGGATTGCACCAGGTACAACACCCATGATATTTCCTTTTGAGATGTGGTAAGGGCGGTTTCCAATGTAAAGGCTATTTTTGTAATCCCCAACTACAGTCCCAGACATTGAGATAGCAGAGCCAAACACAGTGGTTCCTACAAGACCCAGCAAGATGGCTTCCTCTTTGCTCAAGCCAAAAGTATCTCGTAAATTTAAGAATAATCCAAGCAAACCAAGTAGGACTATGAAAGACGTACCACTCACTGGTTCAATTCCTGTTTCACCCATGACACGCACTGCAATAGCACCAAGTAAGAAAGTTGCAATACCCACAATTATTGCAAAAAGAATACTTGGAATAAGCGGGAACCCACCAACTGTAAAGATGAAAGACATTGCAAAGAAAGAGATGATAATGAAAATGGGGAGATGGTAGAGAGGCCATTCATACCATCCCTTTTCTTCCATGTATTCTGCACCTTGTTCTCCTTTGAACGCATTCTTAATGTCACCAAAAATATTGACGAAAGTGGGTGCCATCTTCGCTAAACCAAGGAATCCACCCCCAAGAATTGCTCCAATAGCAATCACTCTAATCAGTGTGGAATATACTTTCATCTGAACCAATGGGGTGTATGGAACTGTATCTGGATTACCAAAATCTGAGAGTTTGAAGTATTCACCAAGGTTAGCATCGTACACTGGTACATCAAGACCAACTGCAAGAGGAACAAGGTAAAACCATGCAACAAGAGTTCCAAGGTTTACTAAAATCGCCACTCTCAAACGCATGAACCAACCAATTGCGAAAAGGGTTGGAGACATCTCAATCCCCAGATATGTGTACTCAAATGGATTGAATTTATCAGCGTCATAATGAGTAATACCATTTGATACACCCTCCCAAGTACCGTGCTCACCTTCTACAGTCGTAATCCCAGCAGGTTGGTGAAGTGCATGATGACTGAAAATAGATGAAAGTGCTGTACCAGCAAAAGTCAGCTTTTGGGCTATTACATCAAATAACGATGATGCGACGCCATCAAGATGGCGCTTCCAAGATAGGGGATAATCAATAATGAACATGAACAGCATTGTCGCCACCGTAGATATCCCAACTGTTTTGAGGGAATCTTTGGCTTGTTCTGCAGCACCACTAGATACATCACAAGCAATGTCCAGTAGCACAAGAGTCGCTTCAAATCCAGGCATTGGCAAAGGATCTTCTACTAACCAAACCCGTCTAAAAATGATGAAATACATCACACCTAAGAATCCTGCAAACATTGATGCAATAATTCCGATAAAAGCCAACTGAAAAGTGTCAACACTGCTTATCAGGTGACCTCCACCAACTTCATAATTCGGACTAGAGGCTAACAAAAATATTGCAGGAAATGTGAAGATGAACCCGGTAGATGCATGAGTTGCCCCTGTGGTTGCACTCGTTGCAATATTAACCTCTGAAGGTGACCAACGAAGGGCCATGCCAAGTAAGTAAGCAATGTACCAGGCCGCAGAAACTGCTAATCCAATCTTCAAGCCAATGTAGGCTGTAACCCCGCTAAAAACCGCACCAATCAGAATTCCAATGAGAACTTTGCCCAGTGACCAATGACTTACTTCAAACGCCTCTTCAAGATTCTTCTCCTCAAGATATTGTTCGAGAACACCGGTGTTGAGATTTTTATACATCTCTTGGTCGAGCCAAGTTAGAGTGCCATCCTCAATCGCCTTCAAACCTTCAGCTGTAACGGGCTGGCGGTATGCTGAGCGTTTTACTGACATATCGTTACCTCCGCTCCGTATTCATGTTGGTCGAACCCGACCCCCTTCAAATCAATTCCTCTAAAAAAAGAAGATGGTATCAATGGTCACGAATGATTCTGAACCGACCTAATGCTTCCATCCACTGGATTTCCCCACCTGATTCAATGTTCAATCCATCTTCCATGGGTAGAATCATCATTTCGAAAGTTTTTGCATCCATAGCGTGAACGTCCACTCCTTGGATATGAGTTACTGTTGCTGAACCCTTCTCAATGACTGGGACACTAATCTTGTCTGTTACTGTACCTACATGACTTGTTTTTGAACCTGTAAAAATATCCTCTAAATCAAGCCTAGCTTTTGCGCTTCCGTGCTTCCCAGGCTTTGACTTTGAAATCTTAAGAATCTTGTACGCACTTTCATCAACGACACAGAAACGCCCAACTTTTAATGTCCTGATTTCAACCTTCTCTGTACCTGCCACAACTATCCCAACGGGCACCCCGTAGTGCTCTCTTATCATAATTGCCTCATGTGAGCGTAATTATGTGTGTGATGAAGTTCACAATACGTCTGCGGAAAAACATGAATCGTCATGAATACGAGTAGAAACCTTCTCCACTTTTACGACCGAGTTTACCTTGTTCAACCATTTCTTTTAGTAAATCTGCGGGGGCATACTTGTCATCCCCAAACCCATTATGAAGAACGGTCATAATGTGTAGGACAGTATCAAGCCCGATTAAATCACAAAGGGCAAGCGGCCCAATAGGATGATTCATCCCTAATTTCATGATTCCATCAATTGCTTCTGGTTCAGCAATCCCTTCTTGCAGTGCAAGCACCGCTTCATTTAGCATCGGGCAGAGAAGTCTGTTAGATATGAAACCCGGTGAATCTTTACAACATAGCGCAACTTTACCCATCCTTTCAGCGGCTTCAACGACTGTTGATGAAACATCTTCATCTGTTTTTGACCCAGTAATTACTTCCACTAATTTCATAATCGGTACTGGATTCATAAAATGCATCCCAATCACTTTGTTTGGACGTCCGGTAGCCGCAGCAATCTCATCAATACTGATACTACTGGTATTACTTGCAAGGATGGTTTCGGGTTTACAGATATTATCTAATTCTTCAAAAGTTGAAAACTTCAAATCAGGGATTTCTGGAATTGCCTCCACAACAAGATCCGCGTCTGCCGCAGAATTTTTATCTGTGGAGATTGAAATATTTGAACGAGCGGAATCTGCTGCTTCTTGGGTCATCCGTTCTTTTGACACTAATTTTGCCAATGAGTTTTCAATACTTTTCAATCCTCTATCTACAAAGTCTTGTTTAACATCAATCATAACTACCTGATAACCAGCACATGCAGCAACCTGAGTAATCCCATTCCCCATCTGACCTGCGCCTAAAACCGCAATCTTCGCAATCTCCATGGATACTCGAAAGAGGAGTTATTGATAGCGGTTGGCATCATTCCCATTGAGCCCAATAACCGCTATCATCCCTGAACCACCACGTATCGCTTTGCTCAGGCCATTCTAGCCATTCAAAACCATCATCCCCTACAACTCCTTGGATTTCCCAATTTGGGGGTTCAACAGACTCTGCGCTCATTGCTGACTCCACTGCAAGCGATTGTTGTGTCTTCCCTGCTGATTTCCTCTTCTTCGGCTTTTTCTGTTTCATTACAATTGCAACAACTAGGCCAATAATACCGGAAGTAACTAAGAACAGAATGGCGATTAACATTAATGGAAGGCCACCATCTGATGAATCGGTATTCCCATAATCTAAAATTACACTTTGTTGAACCGGACAACCAGGGTCAGGGTATGCCGAATCTGAAGCATTTAAGGGACACTTATCCCCAATCCTAGCACCTACTACGAACTCCCCGGGCCAATCAGATTCACGAGAAGCAGTCCAAGATGGGTTGCCATAATTATCATAATAACCATCGCCATCAAAATCAGACCATTGGGTGGCTTCATTTTTCCAAGCGTCAGCCCCATCAGATATACTCCATCCAGAACCAGGGTCACTGTAACCATCGCCATCCGTATCTAAACACCCTCTACGATCTTCTTTTGAGGTGCCATGAGTTTGTGGACAGGAATCACCATTTGTTCCATTCGGATTGTCACCATAACTATCACCGTCACTGTCTGCTGATTGAGTCGCATCATCCTTGTAAATCCCGTCAGGCCCATCTATGGTGTTGTAAACCCCATCACCATCATCATCACTTTCGGCTTCTGAACAACCATTAATTTTGACAAATGCTGCTTGTGAAAGTGGGGTTGTTGGACATACATCAAGGTCATCCTTCACACCATCTGAATCAGTATCCCTTTCCGATGGCCCACAACCTTCTTCGTTAATATATGGCACTTCAAATAACGGTGTTCCCACACATTGGTCAGGATTATTTCCGGCCCAATTATCGCCATAACCATCACCATCACTATCCACCCATTGTGTCACCTCATTGGGAAACATATCTGCTGTATTTGAATAGCCATCACCATCATCATCAGGGCAACCTACACTGTCCTCTGTTGAAGTGCCTGCTGCATCTGGGCAATCATCACTTGCTTGTCCTATGTCATTGTCGCCAAATCCATCCCCATCACGGTCTGACCATTGGGTAATATCATCATCAAAAGCATCACCATTTTGAATCCTCAACCCATTTTCGTCAAGAGTAAAAGAGTAGTTATCACCAAATCCATCATTATCACTATCTACCCACTGTGTATCATCTGTAGGGAAGTGGTCGGCACCATCAGAAGTACTCCAATCACCATCCTCATCCGACCAACCATCTCCATCAGTATCAGGGCAACCAAGTCTATCGTTGGTTGAGTTACCTGAAAATTGGGGACAATCATCAGCATTTACACCAGAACTATTGTCTCCATACCCGTCACCATCACCATCATCCCACTGAGATGGTTCAGAAGGGAAAGCATCAGAGGAATTAGCCCAACCATCTCCATCATCATCTATGCAACCAAGTTCTGGCCATAGAGAGGCCCCACTAACATTAATGCAATCATCTTCGTGATTGAAATACCCATCTCCATCTGTATCAATTTGATGTTGGGCGCATCCATTTTCATCGACAACCCAACCAGCCCAAGTGCCAGCGCAATAATCATCCCCATCCCAAATGCCATCACCATCAGTATCGGGGAGAAGAGATGTCGCATCAATTCCTAATCGTGCCCAAGCATCAACTCTAGCCAATACACCTAGCCTAACAAATCCCATTCCATCCCATTCATTTTGGGCTACATCACCCAGCATCCAATTCATTAACATTAACCGCTTTTCTAGATGGGCGCGGTTGATTATAAAATTGTAATCGGATTGTGCTGGATAGGTCCCGTTGGAACTATTGTCATATGATGGCATAACTGCAACTCCTCCTGCCGCAATGTGGTCTTTTGCGCTATGAGTCCAATTGTCAGAGATAGGAACAATCCAAACTCCCGAATAATTGTCTGCGGCCCTCATCTCAGTAAAACCAAGGGACTCATCATTCTGCGATACAGCGAAAAGAATTTCACTTCTTGATTCTTCATTGAATCTATATCTTCCACTAGTACTAGCAAAGAAATTCTCATCGAATTGGCACCCCGTACAAGTGAAAAGTCGTTCAACCATCATTGGAATAGAACGGTTATCCCACCTTTGGTAAACATGTATCCCCTCTTGAGGGCAGGATGGATCAAAATCACTCCATTCCCTTACCCCATCAGCATCATCGTTAGGAACCACACTAGCCCAATTCATTGCGGGGGCCCATCCTGGTTGGACCATCGTTGAAACACTACCGCCTGAAAGAATATATCTCAATTGCGCCATTGATAGCCCACCCATGTTCTTTAGGCAAGCTTCTGCAAGCCCACCAGATTTGACGAAGAAAGAGGCTGGCATTCTGCCAATCGGCACCTCAAGCAATTCTCTATTCGTAGATGTGCAATCAAGTAAACCGGTAGTAGAATAATTAGCAAAGGGGCTAGCAATTGACTCTTTAAAAGAATAATTAGCACCAATTATATCCTCTCCATTACACAGATTTTGTGTCATTTGTGAGGTTGTTTGATTTTCTTGAGATAGGGGTTTGCCTTCTATCAGATAGTTGGCTCGCCAGCGATTTAGCATCAACTGAGCCGTTACATCACCCATGAGTTGATGGTGTCCTTCTGGTAAAATGTAAACTGTGGTCCTCCCCCTATTTTGACCAAACGCTATTTTCAAACCATCCGGTGACCACTCAACTGCCCTAGTTCCACGGTTCTGATTTGAGGAACCAAAACTACCAAAATTCCCTATATAACTCCAGTTACTTGTACGATAAACATAGGCGCTTGAACCATCATTTGCAAGTACCATAAAACTCCCTGTTGAGTCAAACGAAATTTGATTAATATCTCTCGAACCTGCATCCCATCCAGTGTGGCGGCTACCATTTGAAATGTTATAAACGTGAATCCAAGTATCATCTGAACCTGTCACCACCCATTTCCCATCTGGACTAAATGCCACCCCCAAGGTAGTCCCTGAATGATTCCTATGATTGAAATATTCAGTACCGTTACTTGTCCAAAACACCGATACCTCAAAGCCATGCACACTTGCAAGTAATCTATCATCTGGACTGATTGCAATATTGTAAATACTATCCATTCGGCTATAGTTATCCACCATAGTCCAATTACTAGTTGCGAATTTTCTAATCTGATGATCTGCACCTGCAGTATAGAGATAATCTCCATCATTAGACCATTCAACTGCGTATACGTCATCCAAATGATATGAACTTAGATTTTGGATAACCATAGCTGTTTTTGTTGGCCAATCCATTTCTAATACCAATACCCATGAATGATTTGCAGAGTCATCGAAATATCCACTAACTGCCAAATAAGAATCGTTTGCAGAGAATTCTAAACTACGGACATTTTCACTAATGGTGGTAAGGGTTGATATTTTCGAACCTGCGGCATTGTATAGAATTACATTCCCACCTCCACCACCAACTAGATGAATTGAATCAGAGGACCATCCAACTGCTCTCGATGAACCTGAACTATCATACAACTCCCTGCTTGATTCATCCCAATCACCTTCCCAAGCAGATACAGTATCGGGATTCCCATCACCATCTGTATCAGGGCAACCAATGAAATCTATACTGCTATTACCCCATGCGAATGGGCAATCATCAACGGCATCATCAATGCCATCATTATCACCATCGGAGGCTGTAACTAGTCCGACAGTTAAGATGGAAGTCAACATCAAAATAGCCGCGAACATCGCGGATAATCTTTGACTCCCCATGATACGGCCTTGATTCCCACCGTTTCATATTTTGGTTTACTTGTTTTTGCTATCTTTTACTTTTTGTAAAATTGTTGCATCAGCAATTGCAATATCTTCGTGACTTGATGGAGGTGCACCAATCGGTCCATGACTGGAAGGAATAGAAAGTTCATCAAAACCTAATTCTTCAACATCAATCCCTTCCCCACCAAGTAATAATTCTGGATCTAATGGAGTGGGCATTTGGTCAAACCAGGGGTCGCTATTAGAGCGTCTCCTTTTGCTAATTAACATGAAAGTAACCAGTAATCCGATTAATAGCACAATGTTAGCCATAGAGCCCGGAGTAGAAGCCTTGGTTGAGAGTGCAGATTCTTGTGAAACAAAGACATCATCTACAGAATAGGTTTGACGATTTCCAGCTGCATCCTCGACAATTAATTCAGCAGTCCATGTACCAGGGCTGCCTTCACTGCCTAAGTCTACAATTACAAAGTTTGATTCAGAAGAACCACCCATTTGTGAGGTGATGAGATGCCTATCTTTCTCTACCGAGATTGACCAGAAAGAGATATCTGGGTCAAGGAAATCAGCTCTCAATTCAAGATGGCAAGAAGCAATTGGGTCGGGGTTAAACACCGTTGAAACAGGCTTTATTCCGCAACCTGGATCTAACCATTGTAAACTCGCTCTAGGAGCATTCCTGTCTATCAAGATAGTATGTGAGACAGTTGCCAAATTATCAGCAATATCCCAACTTTGAACTGTGATTGTTTCTAAACCCTCATCATCTAAGAACTCAACAATTGCGAAATAATTACCTTCTAAATCACACTCTGTTGAATATTTCGAACCAGATTCCAGTTCAAGAACAATAGTTAATCCAACTTCACACTCACCTGTGACATTCCACTGCCACAAGGGGGTTGCAAACCCATCAAGAGGTGAAGAAATCGTTAGATGTGAGGCCCGGCTGTCAAGTAGGACGGATAACTCAAACAGGTACATTCTCTCAAGCGCTTCTACTTCAAATCTCAATGAGTTATTTCCTTCATTTAGTTGAACCCCGATCACCAAATCACCACTGGAGAGTTCAGAGCCGTTTTGAATGACCCAAGAAGAACCATCCCATATTTGCAATGACCAACCTTGTTCAGGCCCAATATGTAAATCAACAAATTGTTTAGAGGAATTTACTATACCCCCATCCCATAGCGCTACTAATGTTGGCTCATAAGCCTCTGACGTAAGGTACACTTCAATACAATCAGTGACTACATTTGTCGATGGTCCAATCGTCAAGTCAGAAGCAAGCAAACAGAGTTGGTGCCAACCAGTTTCATCCAATGTTACTTCAGTTTGCATAGTTAAGTCACCGGTTGAAAACTCCCTAATGACTACTCCATCAACAGCAAGAGATTGCTCTGATATTTCGGAGATATTCCAATTAATAGGCACTTTGTGATTCCAAATTGTAGAATTGTTAATTGGTGACACCCATTCTATTATCGGTGCCTCTCGGTCTAATAATAAAGTGAAATTCCCCCAACCCCAATTCCCTGACCAATCTAAAGTTTCAACAAAAATCTGCCATCTGCCATCAGTTAACCCTGAATGATTTACTTGTAAAGAAAATGGAATATAAATGTTTGAAGGAGGCGGAGGGGCCCCTTCGCGCAGGTGTGACGAATCATTCAAACCCCATGGTGGGGAGTACTGTGAGATGCAAGCAGATGTATGTTCAATTCCACTCTCATCAATAAAGTAAGCACATACTTGTTTGGTATCAAAGTAGGCATCTATATTTACTCGTAATGGTGTTTGTTTAACATTCAAACGGTCTGGTGGCATCAGTTCTTCAACTAGCCAAAACTCGCCATCAGAAATACCTCCGTAACTAGTTAACACAATTTGCGGTTCGGGCCCGTTGTTATGTGCCCCCCATCCATCATAAGCAACCTCAAATTCTCGACTATTCCAATTCCCTGCCAAGTCTCGAGCAGTTATTCTGAAGTTGTTTAAATCAACCCATTCCCATGTTGTTGCATTATTCGGGTTACCCGCCCCAGCAACCCAATAAGTGGGATGAAGAACTAATTGAATCTCAGCGAAACCGGTTTCATTGAGTTCAATCAAAGTACTATTCAACCACAATTCTGCACCTACGTCAGTCTGTATAATAATTGGCATCTGTGAGTTATTAGATAAGAAATCCCAGCCAGAAATAATAATTGGTGGCGCTAAATCATCAAATTCAACCATCAAAGTTGAACTATTTTCTCGACCAGCGACATCCATTACTTCTGCTGAAAAAGTCCTCCACCCATTATCCACTGGAAGAGAGAGATTTAGCCAAGCTGAACGTAGTGTTAGGTCAACGTAAGGAGATTTAGAGGTTTCATTGCCTGTTGGTACAAAACTCCACGAATCTGTAATCAATAACTGATCTATCGCCACCCCATCTTCAGATGCCCATATATTGATAGTATGTCTACCAGGATTTGTCACTTCAAACTGTACCGGACTGGATTGACTCTGATCTAGTGCCATATTCGTCCATTCCCAGTTGCCATAGGTGTTAGTGTACATGCCTAGTGGAGTACTTGTGATACTAGCCTCATCAATCCCAATATGGACTCCATGCCCATACACATCTGGTGCATTCATTCTCAGCCAAATATAGTAAGTACCATTTGTTGGGAAATCTATAGAGTAATCTAATCGGGGCCCTGAACTAGGATTTGTTGCAATCCAACCATTATCGCCATCAGTGGTTAAGTATCTGTTTTGGCTAGAGTTTTGGGATGTGCTTACGACCCAATCTGGTGCAGTGGGATCTGTTCCTTCAGCAGTAGAGGTAAGCTCATCCACCTCCAAAGTCACGAACCCACCTGATTCATGGAAATGAGAACCAATAGACTCATTGTTTACTGTATTCCAGTGAGCCCATGAATCTGCGTAATCAGTAGAATCTCCGCCCCTTTCAGAAACCGCCTCAAGTGTAAATGATTCATTCTCCCAATCAACTAATGATTGTGTTCCAACTGTTAATGATGATAGATTGAAACCACCACCAAAATCATGAGCTTCAAGTGTTAGAGGAATTGATTGATTCGTCCGTGTCAAGTTAACAGGGGTTATGAAATCTAAAATCGGAACTAATTCCTCTAATTGATAATCATAACTGAGACGAATTGACCCTCCGGAATCTAGATTGACTACCAAGAACCCTTCCCAATTACCCGCCATCTCAGGCATCTCATAACTGATATTAACATCAAAAGCACTTAGAGGAGTCATACCGCCAAGAGCGCTACTACCATTTGGAAATCTAGAATTGATTTGAGAATTATTTAATGTTGAAATATTTCCAACAGATAGAGAATCTCCAGCAACTACTGTTTCCCTTAGCCAGAAAGAAGCAGTTCCATTGGGTACATCAAATCCATGCACAACCGCCCACCACGTCCCAGAGGTGGGGGACTCAATGAGAATCTCTTCATCAGCATTCCAGTTCCCACTAGTTTGTATCTGTTCGCTGCCAAAATCAATAATTCCGTTATTGTTTTTGTCTCGATAAAGTGCCAAATCCAAATCAGTTCTAGGGGAAAGTGAATCAATTTCAACCTTCAATAATTCAGCATTTTGTACCTCTATTTGATGTGAATATCCAGATGATGACCAACTTCCCGGTGAATCTTGTGTAGCAGTTTCAGATGGTAGAAGTACTGGGAGAGTCCACCCAAATCCTTCAATGGATGAAACATTTAGAGGCAAAGTTGCACCGATTGTGATGACTTCTTCCCCGCTTGCATCGGCCCAATCATTGACTACCTTCGATAGTGAACCATTGATTGCATTTACGAGTCCTACGCTAATATTCAACGGGTTATCATTAGTGTTTACACCATGTCGTATCGAATGAAGCATCATTTGTTTCATACCAGGGGTTGCATCAGCTACCAAAATTTCATGGCTACCTCCAGTTGAAGTCTCCCATCGATATTTACCCGACCCAATATCCTTGTTTTCAGATGAAACTTCAGGAACTAAATTGTATTGACCATAAGCAGCAGGATCTTCCAAAGAATATGGGTGGCCATTTTCTGACATCCAAATTACATCAACATCTGTGTAAATATTATCTGGCCAATCAACATCAATCACAATTGCTCCATTTCCTGAAAGATTGTAAGGCCAATCAAAAGTAAGGAATTTCCAATCACCTGATTCTGAGCGCCAACCCCATCTCTGAGCACCTTGTAACCAAGTTTCACTGTATAATGATTGATTGCTCATATTACCGTCAATCGGTTTTGGAACTAGATTAATTGGCCCATTTGATGCGACATTGACAATTACTGGCAAAGCCCAATCATAAGATGAATTGTTTGATTCAAACTGGAATCTAACCTGTTCCTGACGCAATTGTGGTATAGCATTAGGAGGAACTTCAACACGGCAATTGACGAAAAGGGTGCCATTAGCAGGGATTGTAGAATTGCCAGCACATGGTGAAAGCCAAGATGAATTCTCAGATGGTCCGAAAGCAGACCAATCAATTTCTATCTCCAATGGGTCCATAACATTTGTTCGCATATTTCTTCTATAGACACCTAGAAGGATGCCATCCCCATCACGCTGTGTTGGGAAACCAAGACGCACCTCTGCTTGCCCGCTTGCGTATGAATGATAAGTGACCATTGAGTATTCGCTATTAGCCTCCATCTCCCCAGAATCAACGAGGGAATTATTGTTTGAATCATCCCACCATTTCCCATCACCATCATCATCATGCCAACGCATCAACTCAATATACACTCGATTTTCTTCGTACATGTCATCATTGCCATCAAACCCAGCACCCGGAAGAGTTACTCGCGCACGAATGAGGGATGTGCTGTTTGGAAGCGATAGATTTGCATCTCCTTTGATGTGAACTGGAATCAAAATGTCTGGCCTATCCGCCTGATAACCATCCCATCCCAAAGTGGTTGAAGAGTTCCACACTTGCGTATAGTGGGCTATTGGCTCAAGAGAAGCACCGTCCCAAGATATATTGACAGGAGTACCTCCTGTTCCATTAACCGTAAAGTTCGCCCATGAGGATTGTCCCGGAAATAGGATATTCGTATTGGCTTCACGATGTACACCATGATTTGAACCAGCCATCCATGAGGCTGGAGTCACCCATGCTGAACCATTGGCTCCTTGGATTACTGCTACTGCTCTGCTAAGATTTGCAAATCCACCACCTTGTACCAATGGGTCATAACCACGGTCATCAGCCGTTGACATCAACAAGTCGCGAACTGTTTGAGAATCTGGATAGACGCCATATTCCTGCATCCATGCATCATAAATTAAAGCAACCAATCCTGCTGCTATAGGGGTTGCAAGTGAAGTGCCCCCCCAAGTTCGGTAGGCAGAATTTGCATCAGTCACATCGTTTAGGCCTCTATCTCCTGTGGCTGACCATCCAACCGTTACGATGTCAGGGTCTAGGCGACTGGCTGAATTTGGCCCCCGATTAGACCATGGAGCTGCGTCCCCCCAAGTCCCACCATGAGATTGACCTGCTTGTGAAGAAAACGCACCAACAGAAATGATTCCATGCGAACCACCAGGGGATGCTGCGGTACCATATCCATGCCCACCATTACCCATTGCAACAAGGAATGTTGTGTTCTTGGAATGTACTCTTGTTAACCAATCTAAATACAGTGACATTTGGTCAGTGCCATCATTGTGAACATTTGACCAGCCAAATGAAAATGAACCAATTTGAGCTTCATCTCCGCTATCTGTCACTCCATCATAGCCTTCGGCTAGAAATCTCCATGCATCCATGAATGAGCCGCCTGCATAAAAGTCAGCAACTGCAATCAATTCCGAATTAGGAGCCATACCCAATACCTTGCCATTGGAGATTTTACCTTGGGCAGCAACTGCCGATGCACAAAGTGTACCATGATTACCACCAGGGTCGTTAACGTCATCAATCATGAACAGTGTCAAATTGCCAGCCCCGGCAACACGGTTCTGAAATCCTGCTCTTGCCGCATAAGTAGCTCCGTAAGGGATCCCATTTACTCCATCACTTACCCAATACAGTAATCCACCAGATTGATCCCATAATCCATCACTATTGGTATCTAACCCAGAGGTTTCGCTACCCCTTCGCATTGGTTTCTCTTCACTGAAATCCCCATCTCTGTCAAAGTCAACATATACTGTTTCATAGATTCCAGCTGTAAAATCGTCAACAACCAAAATATCAACTTCACCTCCAGCCCTTACGATTAATTGTGAATCGGGATGCAGGCCGTGATGATAATTTCCAGAAAGTGAAGGAAGTAAACCTGAAACAGTGAATCCAGTTGAATCAAGGACTGAATTGTTGTTTGAGTCATTATCCATATTTGAGGTGTCAGAATAATAAGAACCGCTATTCAACGGATATGAGTCACCATCTCTCAGCCAAATATCAACACTGCGTGGGTCCCACATTATTGGCCAGCCATCATAGGGGTTGTTAGGGTCATTAACTCTAGCCTGGGTCCCATTCAAATCTGGATGAGCAAAGTCAATCCCTGAGTCAACGACTGCTACTTTTACTCCAGACCCATTAACACCCATAGCCCATGAATCGGTTGCACCATGCAACTCACCAGTGCGTACTGATAAGGGTTCGATTGATTCCGTTGAGAAAGGTTCAGGGGAGCCTGGGTCCTCAAAAATTGACATTACACCAATGATTCCAAGTAACTTAGGGACGACATTTGCAGGTAAAATGAGTTTGCGGTGTTCAATAATCCCAGATGAAGGAATGGTTTCAACGAATAATTGCCCATTAATTGGTTGGGATTGTTTGATTTCATATCCGTGTGATTTTTGCCAATTATCTAAAGAAAATAAATCACGCGTTATCACATAGACTTCAACTTCTTCTTCACCACGCTCCCACCATTGTGAAGCTGGTGGCCAAATTTGTGCTTCATTTGTATTTAGAGAAATGTTGACTGTGTTATTCATGGCCACATTATCATCTGATTGAACTGAAATGGCTTCAATTGAACCAAAATCTAAGCCGCCTGACCATGGCATTAGCAACATCAGAAAAAGAATGAGAACCGGCCTCATGACTGAGGAGGGGCTAGCCATAAGGTACCGGATTCCTACTGAGCCCTTGAAGGGCTCGCACGGATGATTAGCAGTTGTAATTACATTATCAAAGCGTCAAGGTCAAAACCAAGTGGCTTTTGGCCGACTCCACTAGTTCCGTAGTGTAGTGGTCCATCATCTCTGGTTTTGGTCCAGGGGACGCAGGTTCGACTCCTGCCGGGACTACCAATTATTCTATCCGAGGTAGTGAAAACTAGCCATCGGAATATCGCCTATGGCTACAGAATTTATTGAAATGGCAATAGCACCACTGTCACCTATAGTTCTCAAAGGTGCTCTCGCCGGGACACTCACACGATGATGCCGGTATATCTGTGGAATCCGCTCTAAGAAATCAGCCTTCGGAGTTCAGGTTCGACCAACTAGAGGCTAGCGTCTAGAATGCCCCACTCAAAGCCCATTCATTTACTGATTCTGACTCAAAGGGTGTTATGCACTAACCCTTTGCTTCAATGTTAAACAATTTGAACAGGGTTGGAATGAGGCAACAGTTGCGACCAAACAAATCAGAAGAACGCCATAACCAGTCCCGCTGCAGTCAGTATAGCCGCCAGAGCCAGAACTAGCAATGACACGGAGTCTGCGCCGCTATCTAGGACCTCCTCGTCCTTCAGAATATCATAGCGCAACTGGTTGATGAGAGCTACAAGCGCCTTTGCCTTGATGCGGGAAGCCATCTGGGTAGTAAGCACAGCTGCAACTGCAGTGACGGCGACGGCGCTGGCGATGTATCGGGTATCTCCCTCGTATTCATCGGCCTCCCTGTTCTTATCACCGGCATTGGAGCGCACCTCATCGATGGGCCCATTCAACAAATCATCGAGATTGGTAAAGTTCACAAACATAAGGTCTGGTCCAACGGCAAAGCCGTTTACTGGCTGATAGTTTTCAAAGGTGTTATCCACCCAGTATTCATCAAACCCGTAGTCCATCATGTGCTGACTTGTATTAGTCAAATCCACTAGAAAGAAGTCATTCCAGTCAGATTTTAGCAGTTGGTAGTTATATCCATCCTCTTCTAAGAAAGCATAGTTGACGGTCTCGTCTTCCGTGAACAAAAAGACATCATCAATGTCGTAGGAGTAGGTGGAAGCGGTGTGTTCATTCATAACAAACAAGTTGTAATGAATCTGGTCCATGAGATACTGTTCCTGTTCGGCATCACTCCCCTCAATAGCCAGATACTGAAGATGGAGATTAAAAGCGGCATCAAGTAGTTGGTAGGCCAATTGGTCCCGAGATAGGTCATAATCGTAGAACATGTCAGCCTGGGATTCCATCTTATCAGCGGCTGATATCAGCGAATTTGCCTCCTGACGGGCTGACTCACCTTTCTCATTGGTGGAGTTAGAGTAAAAACCTGATGCAAAGGCGGCAGCCGATACAAATAAGATCACAATCAGGGGTAAGGTCTTGGAAAGAAATTTCATGGGCTCTGCGGTTGCCTTCATTGAGCCACCGACTTGAGTTGCTGTCTCAAACGCCGCGGCTTCCTCGGAGAATTCTTCAGCCGGGGCGACCATCGCCGGTGGAGGGGCCGCTGGGTTTTCTGTTGTGGGGGTTGCAGCGCCTAGTTGGAAATCAGGGAAATATTGCTGTGTTTGTGTAGTTGCTTGTTCAGGTGTGTGGCCTTGGGCGATAAGATTTTCATAATACGACTGTGCATTACTCATTTGATTCATCACCCCCAATAGGTATTCACTAATGAATTATATGTAGGCACCATTGAGCAATGTTCCCACTCGCTGTGAGGTGAAGTCATGACCCACCTATGATTCAAAATGATCGCTTGGGTACGGTCGCGTGAGTTTTCCATCAGAGGGTATCGCGAGGGGTAATTTTAGGCATTAGTATTTGATGTAAGCACTATTGGGAAGAATAGAGAGAGATGTTATGACAAAAACAACGAAGGAAAAAATCATATTTTTCTCATTGATTATATTTGGAATACTTGTACTCATTGCCGGGATTATCATGGTACAAACTGGATTTGCAACCTTTGATGAAGACGAACCTAGAGTTGGACTCTACATTGGAGGTATTTTTACAATAATTGGAGGCGTTTTCTTGACTGTTGGTGGGATAATATTCCTTAACTTCGATGGTTTGAAAAAGAAGGCTCTTCGTACGGCTGGCAAGATTGCTGATGCTGTTGAAGAAGAGAGAATACAAGAGAAAAAGTGATGCCTTCGTTAGAAGATAATACAACTC
>LWDU01037108.1_pt1 | contig 67099 bp, 75 predicted proteins | sample 727161 | NCBI WGS metagenome assembly LWDU01 (sample SAMN04566230, study PRJNA314399) | hydrothermal vent metagenome | isolation source: deep sea hydrothermal plume seawater | place: Mexico: Gulf of California, Guaymas Basin | collected 2004-07-11 | reverse complement strand
AGTTCCATTTAAAGATGGGATTGAGATCAATAAATCAGATCAGGTCGCCGCTTAATGAAGATCTCATACACCAGATTTGACAATAACTCCATATTGAGTGGCCAGAATCCTAATGGTACAAGCATCCAAGTTATCATTTCAGAAGTTAGAGAGAATACGGTTTTGGTTGACTTTAACCATCGACTCGCAGGAAAGGAATTGACCTTTAATATCAAGGTAATTTCTGTTGAATAAATAAATTCTTGGTTTTGTTCCGAATGCACAACCTAGGGGATGAGGGCCCCTTGCAATACCCTTAAAGATAAAATTGAAGGCAGGATTGCCGCAAGGAGACGGTATGGATGTGGCAGATTCGAACCCGTGACGTTCCATTTCTCTTTTGCTCAGGAAGATGGCGAAGAGTTGATTCCTCACGCCCTGTAGGTCCGCTGTTCGGGGAAAATAGGGCTAAAATCTTGATCCTGGAAGGGATAAAGGGATGGAAGATGACCACAGATGGCTTGGAAATATTTCCCCCACAACTCTGGAAAAAGTAAGCGATGAAATCGAATCCTATATCCAAAAAGGGAAGGTGCAATGCAGCTGTGGCCCTTTAACCATTTCCGTGGAAACAGACCGGCAGGAGATTTATTATACTGCTCGGATCACATGTAAATGCGGCGATACGAACGACTTTGGGATTATTGAAGGCATGATCCCTATAGAGTAAAAATGATGGCAAATAAATACCATTTTTTAGATGACACATTGAACCCTGAGACAAGGAACCATTGTAAAGAACATATCGAGAAATTGATAAAAGGCCAGGCTATAAACTGCTCCTGCGATGACCTCAGAGTAATCGTCAATTTCAAGGATAGTTTTGGGATACGGTTTGGTGCGATGGTTAGATGTGGATGCGGTGACCTCAAGTCTGTGACATTTCATTTCTCTTTGGGTTAGGAAGACGGTAAAGAGATGATTTCTCACGCCCTGTAGGTCCATTGTTCGGGTAAAAATAAAAAGGTTTAATAATGGAAAATAGATATAAGTGGCCCCCTTTCATCTCGCCAGAAGTGAAAGATAGAGTAAAAAAGGAAATAGGCCATATCACCGAGCATAATTTAGTTCGGTGTGATTGCGAGTCGCTTTCGATAAGGATACATACTTATGCGCTTGATACGCGTTTCAAGGCTGAATTGCGATGTAAATGTGGCACTGCTGACCAATGGGGAGTTTTAGAGGGGGAAATACCAGAGACGGAGGTAAATGTTCGTGGACTCGAAGAGCGTCGTCCTGGAGAACAATTAAGGTCAGCGATAGGCCGTAGAAAATTTATGGACCCCAATGTACCCAGCACACGGTGCGGGAAAGAGAGAAGGTCCAGGTAGAACAGGAGACCACCAGGAATTAGAGACCTTAACCTGAAAATACTCAGTGAGGCGATAATCAGCCTTTCGGATATGGAGGAGATTTCGGAGAGGGAAGAGATCTTGGAGGAGATAAAAAGGCTAAAGAGTGGAAGATGACTACAGGTGGTTCAGCAACGTTTCCCTCGAAGCCCGGGTAAAAATAAAAGAATCAATTGACTCCTATATCCAAAAAATGATGGGATGATGCAGCTGCCGCGAGTCTGACAAATTTAGGGAGATACAGGGGACGGTCCCTATCGAGTAATTTATGACAAATAACTACCACTTTTTAGATGGTACCTTGGGAGACGAAGCAATGGACCTCTGTAAGGAAATCATAGAACAGAAGATAAGAAATCGTGGCTTAAGGTGTTTCTGCGGTGACCTCAGAGTAGCGATCATCTTATCGGACCCGGGCGAAGTAAAATTCGATGCGACAGTAACGTGTTCCCGCAAGAATCTGCGTGATGTCACTTTCCCGTTCTCGTTAGCTTAGGAGGGTTTTGTGGATATGGGCAAGCAATTATTGACATGTCATTGTAATGACTGCTCCTGTTGGACTGTATTTGAAGTCGAGCAGGCTCAAGGAGGCCTTGCCATGCTCTGCACACATTGCAAGGCAAAGAGACTAAAAAGTGGGACGAAGAAAGAGATCCTTAATTTTATTTCCATGACGAATCGGATCATGAAAGAGTTTTCAATCTTGAACCCGAAAGTGGCTGAGTTGCAGAATCCGGGGGATTTCGTTGAACCTTCATCATGACGTTAAGCGACCTACAACGGGGTCAAGGACAATTCCGTATTTGGCGATAAGCTGAGACGAGCCATTCTTTTAGAGGAAATCAATGCACATAGATTACCTGTTCTTAGATGTATCGATTCAAACGAAGACAAAGAGGCTCTGTCAAAATAAGATCGAACAACACGTCAAAGACAACGATGTGAATTGTCGTTGTCAGCACAGTCTAGTAACCGTAAATGGGACAGATCTCCTCGACAATAAATTTTCTGCAGTGATAAAATGTGCTTGTGGGAGGCTTAGAGTCGAACCGTACCTCTTCTCCATTGGAACAGATTAGAGAGAAAATATGTCAATATAGCCCATTATTTGAACGCAAAGTTGACGGCGCCTGTCCCGGTCAGGCCTCATGGCGGGGAACTAATCTTGAAGAAATCGGAGACTCTTTGCCCTGTTCTTTTTTAATCCCGAATGAAATCTTAGGGAAGTAGTAGAGAGGTAATGGAGATACGATATGTCAGATAAAAAAGGAATGACCAATCAAGGACTGAGGTGCGAATGTGGTGGTCCCCTTGGGATCAAAGTGTATTATAAAGATATGCCAACGAAGCACACCGTGGCTTCCCCCTGTAACGAATTCAAGCCGAAGGCTTAGGTGTGTCGGATCAAATGAAAAAATATGCCGGGATATGGAATACAATTATAAGAAGCTCACCGATGTCTCACCCGATGTCCAAGCAAGAATAAAATAAAACAAGAAGTCGAATTACTTAAATCGATTTTCAGTGAGATATTTACATGATACTCGCCACATATAACTTTGCTTTTTAGTAAATGTGCTCATTTTGGGCTCAACTCAATCACCCTCAGGCCTATTCCAGCCTACTCCAGCCAATTAAGGCTTTTTTCGTAACTCTTTGCTGGAGTTGGTTTTTGTTGGTTAGGGTAGGTTGGATTAGGGAGCGTTTACTGCTTTCCTAAATCGTGTGTCGGGTGTTCGAATCACCCCGGGGGCACCAAAAATCAATAGGTTAGAGAACCATAAGTGAGAGAATCGCCGCGATTGTGCTCATTCGGGCAAACTGAGGTGAATCTCTTCTTGAATCCTCGCTGAATTCCTTATTCCCTTCTGTAGTAAAATCGCCGTATTTGAAAGATCCGTTTCGTCCACGATATCATACCGGTCAAAAACAGAGCGAGTTTTATGGGTTCTGTCGCAAATATTGTCGAGAGATATAAAAGTTCTTGAAACGGTATTGCCTATGCGGCCAAGGAATAAAATTGTTGGGCGAAGGTCTGGTGTTGTCCGGCTCGTTGTTTCATCTGTCCCTTGTAAATCATATGAATTACTTCAATACCGCTCAGAGTGATCTTGGCACTTCGGAATGATTTGAATCCAAGCATGGGTCGTATTTTCTTTTTGATGAAGCGGTGGTCTTGCTCGACAATATTATTCAGGTATTTGCACTGTCAGATCTTTATCCGTTTCCGGTTTTCATGATTATATATTCTGATGCCTGCTTTATTGGCCCCGCTCTTGTCGATGTTAATCTGAAGGGTTTCTTCTGGAACTTTAACGCCTTGTTTAGGAACCTCAGCACTGCCTTCCGATCCCGCTTTGCAGGGAGGGTAAAGATAAATACTTCCATTCACCTTTGACGGAGACATAGGTCTCATCCATTCTCCAACTCTGGCCAATGGGTCTCTTCTTCTTTCTAAATTCTTTTTCAATGAAAGGAGTGGAGTGATCCACATCGACTCCACGTTCTTCCATCATTTCTTCGATGTGACGGTAGCTCAGAGGATAAGACAGGTACCATCGGTTGCCATAACAAGATGATGTCTTTCTCAAAATGGCATCCTTTAAAACTCAGCATGAGGGCTCCAAGAGTATTGTTTGTTTGATGCCACGAATGCTACTATGAAACCGCTGGTGATAACAATCTGAACTTTGCGACAGAACTCAAAGGGATGCTATTTCACGATCTGAGAAGAAGTGCGGTTAGAAACATGATCCGGGCTGGCGTCCCCCAAAGTGTGGCCAAAAGGATTTCCGGTCACAAAACGGATGAGGTCTTTCATTGTTACGATATCGTATCTGCGGAGGATTTAAAGGAGGCTTCGAGGAAGGTTGAAGCCCATAATCGGGAGAGAACAGTTACAGCTACGGTTACAGTGCTTCCATTCCAGGGGAAAGGAGCGGTTGCCAGTAAGTCATAAGATCTTGATTTAGTTGGTGCCGGAGGCCGGAATCGAACCGGCACGCTCCTTACGGGGCGAGGGATTTTAAGTCCCTTGCGTCTACCTGATTCCGCCACTCCGGCGCTGATTTTTAGCCATAAATCCCCTCCCCTTTTATCATCTTTTACAAACTTTCGTCAAGGGAAGTGCGCTTTTTGAGATTGCCGTTTTCAGGGGTATTTATGACAAAATTGTTGCCTGTCCGATAAAATTATCGGGTCCATGCGAGGTAGATCCGATAAACACAGGCATATTCAAGGCTATTCTTTTGGCATGTAGTTTGCTAATATCTCTAAGAGTGTAAAAGCGGGTGTAGATCCACGCGAGTCGAGGTGGTCTATACCGCTGGCAAGGGCGCCGTTATACCCATGGAGAGGACTGGTTCAAGGTCTTCTCGCCGGGACGGCGCTTTTTTTGTTGTAACGATTCAGCACCCCTCTCTTTTCCTCCATGGCGGTGTTGCTGTGGTACTCGAATCCTCGCGAAGCCAATCGAGGCATGCTGAGTCGTTACTTTTTGTTTTTATAAATGGAAATCGGGAGAACAATGAGGACAGGGTTAAAGGACAGGGACACGCGAAAGAATATCGTCGTGATCGGAAACGGGATGGTTGGGCAGCGGTTTTGTGAGAAACTGGTGGCCTTCGATACCGGAAAAAAATGCAGGATCACGACCTTTTGCGAGGAACCCCGTGCCGCATATGATCGCGTCGGCCTGACCTCGTTTTTTGCGCATCGCGATGCAGAAAAACTCATGTTGGCAAAGAGGGCATGGTATGACGAGCACGGCGTGGAATTGCATGTCGGTGATCGCGCTAATAAAATTGATCGGAAGTCGTGTATTGTCCATTCCGACAAAGGGGTCAAGATTGCCTATGATGTATTGGCCCTTACCACGGGTTCTTACCCCTTTGTGCCCAAGGTGTCAGGGATTAATAAAAATGGCGTCTTTGTCTATCGCACCATTGAAGACCTGGAGCGCATCATCGCTTACGGAGCGAAGATCAAGCGGGCCGCGATCCTCGGAGGAGGTCTGCTCGGTCTGGAGGCGGCCAAGGCCGCCCATGACTTGGGTCTCGAAACGCATGTGGTTGAATGCGCGCCCCGGCTCATGCCGAGAAATATTGATGATGCCGGGTCTCGGATATTGGTTCTAAAAATCGAAGAACTCGGGGTTTCTATTCATCTCAACAAGATGCTGGAAGAAGTTATCGGCAACGGCGTTGTCGAAGCGATGCGCTTTACAGATGGCGAGATGCTTGATGTCGACATGATTATTGTTTCTGCCGGGATTTGCCCACGGGATGAGCTTGCCCAGGATTGCGGTCTTGAGGTGGGTACGCCCGGCGGCATCGTAGTGAACGATCACCTTCAAACCTCTGACCCTTCCATTTATGCCATGGGCGAGGTTGTCCGGCACCGCGAAGTGACTTACGGCCTGGTTGCGCCGGGCTACGAGATGGCAGACGTGGTGGCGGCCAATCTTACCGGAGACGATGTGACATTCACCGGATCCGATCTTTCCGCCAAGTTAAAGCTCTTGGGTGTGGATGTTGCCAGCTTCGGAAGTTATGAAGCCGGGCCAGAGGAGGCCAAACCGCTTACCTGGGAAGACCCCTTCGGAGGGATCTATAAGAAACTTCTCTTCAGTCATGACGGCACCCGTCTGATCGGCGGGATGCTGATCGGGGATGCCGGTGATTATGGTCTTCTCTCCATGATGGTCAAAAGTAACGACCCCCTCCCCTGTAAACCCCATGAACTGATTCTGGGCAAGTCAGGCGGCGCGTCAGTGCTGGGTGGGGTCGAGGCCATGCCCGACTCGGCCCAGATCTGTTCTTGCAACAACGTGACCAAGGGAAACATTTGTACGGCAATTCGTGAGGGTGAGCTTACGACAATGGCACAGGTCAAGGAAGCGACGACAGCAGGAACAGGATGTGGTGGCTGTGTGCCGTTGGTGACCGACCTTTTTCGCGCAGAGATGCGCGCGGCGGGGGTGACGGTGAAGAACCACCTGTGTGAGCACTTTGCTTATTCACGCACCGAAATCTTTGCCCTGATCAAGGCAAAGAAGCTTAAGACCTTCTATGAGATTATTGCGGCCACCGGAACGGGTGACGGTTGCGAAATCTGTAAACCGGCCATCACGTCCATTCTGGCAGGAATGTGGAATGAAAATATCATGGAACCCGATCATCAGACACTCCAGGACAGCAATGATCGCTTTCTTGCCAATACACAGCGCGGCGGGCTGTACTCTGTCATTCCGCGTATCGCGGCTGGAGAGATTACCCCAGACAAACTGGTGGCCCTGGGTGAAACAGCCAAGGCTTATGGGCTCTACACCAAGATTACCGGCGGACAGCGAATAGATTTGTTCGGCGCCCAGGTACAGGACCTGCCGGATATCTGGGAAAAGCTGGTTGCGGCCGGCTTTGAAAGCGGCCATGCCTATGGCAAGGCCCTTCGGACGATCAAGAGCTGTGTCGGCACTACCTGGTGCCGTTACGGGGTGCAGGATTCCGTCGGCTTCGCAGTTCGACTGGAAAATCGCTACAAGGGAATTCGCGCGCCACATAAACTCAAGAGTGCCGTCTCAGGCTGTGTCCGTGAGTGCGCGGAGGCCCAGGGGAAAGACTTTGGATTGGTGGCGACGGAACATGGCTACAATCTCTATCTTTGCGGCAACGGCGGGGCCAAACCACGCCATGCAGATCTTTTTGCGACCGACATCGACGAAGAGACCACCGTGACTTATATTGATCGTTTTCTGATCTACTACATAATGACGGCGGATAAACTGACCCGGACCTCGGTCTGGATCGAGAAGTTGGAAGGCGGTATTGAACACCTGAAAGAGGTGATCATTGAAGACAAACTCGGCATCTGTGCCGAACTTGACGAGCGGATGCAATACTTGGTCGATACCTACAAATGTGAATGGACGGAGGTGGTGAACGATCCTGAAAGGCGGAAGGCCTTCCGTCAGTTTGTAAATACCGACGAGACGGAATCCAGTCTCGAAATTATCTCGGAGCGCGGCCAGCAACGGCCTGCAGATTGGCCAAGTGAATCGGTCTCGCTTGAACAGTTCAAGTTACTCCAGCAAAGGCTTCCCGAAGCCGACTTGGTACAGGAAAATCAATCTGCGTGGGTGAAGGTTGGAATCGTCTCTGACTTCCCAACGAACGGCGGAGCGACGATCAAGGTCGGAAAGGTCCAGATTGCCGTCTTCAATTTTGAAAGCCGGGGGAAATGGTATGCTTGCCAGCAGATGTGTCCGCATAAGAAGGCCTTTGTCTTGTCACGCGGCATCATTGGAGACGTCCAGGGGACACCCAAGGTGGCCTGTCCACTACACAAGAAAAACTTCTCGCTGGCTTCTGGAGAATCCCTGAACGGCGAAGCGTATGCAATTCGGGTGTTTCAGGTCAAGGTAGAGGGGGAGGAGGTCTTTCTGGATCTCCCGCCGATAGAGGTCTTGGATCAGATCCTGGCGACGGAAATAGGCTGCCGTCTTGCAACATCGTGTGATACCAGTCCGGACTTGTTACAGGTTTTGTAGGGTAAGAAACCGCCGATTCGCCTGAAATACTATGTTATCGGCCTAAGGGTTCCTCACCGTACAAGAGTACGCCTCGGTCGCCCTTATGGCCTCTGGCCTTGTCTTTCAGGCGACTTGACGGTTTCCCAAAAAATGACAGTCTCGTAAAAAATCGCACTCCGGTGGAAACCGGAGTCTAGAGGGGATGTACCAACTTGAGAAAAATTGGATTTCGGCCTTCGCCGGAATGACGGGAAATGGTTCTTTTCAGATCCGATTTAAGTAGTTTCTGTTTGTTTCCGAACCGACCGCGCCTCGGTAAGCGCGGAGACAAAGATTTTACCGTCCCCCGGGTTTCCGGTACGGGCGGCGATTTTGATGGTGTCTACGACGCGGTCGACCTCGTTTTCGTTGACGACAATCATCAACCAGACCTTTGAAAGCTCTTCGTATCGAACCGGCCCAACCTGTATCCCCCGTTGTCTCCCCCGCCCAGAGACTGAAAGGCGTGTGTAGGAGAAAAACCCTGCCTTCTCAAGGGCTGAGATAACCTCCCGTTCTTTTTCGGGCCGGATAATGGCCTGAATCATTTTCATCATCATGAAATCTCCATCAATTCAGGGGTCATGGCCACGACCTCAGAGGCCTCCGGAACGAAGGGCTTAATTTTCTCCTCCAGAATCTCCATCACCTTGTCGGTCCCGAGTCGTGAAATCACCTCCTGAAATGATTCATCGGCGTGGCGGTGTGCCAAGGCGATATCTAGAAGGGCATCTACAGTGGGAACAACCATCTCTTCTGTGATTGCTTTCCGGACCATCTTTCCCAGGCGGAAATTCCCCGTCAGACTTCCCCCTAGGAAAAGTTGGTAGGAGAAGCGCCGCGAGGCCCCGACAGGAGACATGGACCCTGCCAGGCCAATGTCGCCTACCTGATGTTTCGCGCAACTGTTGGGACATCCGGAGATATGAATCGAGAGGGCATTGAACAGGGCCCGCTTTTCAGGGTCGGCTGGATTATGATGATTGAGCAGCTCCCGAGCCGCCCCCTGGGAATGGGTAACGGCAAGCGTGCAGAATTCAATCCCGACGCAGGCGATCAAGTTAGGTCCGTTCGCCTTTCCTTTTAAGGAGAGCCCAAGCTGCTCAAGTATCTTGGCCACCCGGCGGATCTTTCGGGCTGGAATCCATTGAAGTTCGACATCCTGGTCTTTCGTAAAGTGTAAGCGGCCGTTACCATGCTGTTTAGCGATCTCGCCGAGGGCTGCAAAGGTCTCAGCGCGGATGTCACCCAGAGGGACAGCCACCGCGAGACGGACATATCCGCGCTGCCGCTGTGGGATGGCACCTGAGGGGAGCTTTGAGGCTTGGGCAGGAATAAGACCCGCTGCCAGCCGTCCCCCGCTCCAGGGCCTTCTATCGACATCGGCCATCGTCGGAAGGCAAACCTCCCGGTTTTCAGGGAGACCCTGTTTTTCCTGAAAGATCTTGTCGAAAGTTTTGATGAATTTTTCCTGTCCCCATTCTTTGATCAGAAATTTCAGGCGCGACTTGGCTTTACTTCTGTTACCAAACTTCACATGAATTTCGAAGACGGCCTGGCAGGCCGGAAGCGCGTCCGCAAGGGGAATAAATTCGCGAAGCCGGAATCCGAGGAGGGGGCGTGAACCAAGGCTCCCGCCGACCCAGAACTCAAAGCCGATCTTAGGGCTTCCACCTTCCGTCTCGCGTTTAACGGCGACAAAGGCGATGTCATTGATCATCGCGTCTGCGGCGCAGACCCCGCAAGCGGAGAAGTTGATATTTAACCGGTTCGGCATTGTCGGATTGATTAAATCGGAGCGTTTGATGAAATAGTCGCTGATCTGCCGGGCCCAGGGCTGAACGTCGATCAGGCCGTCCTGAGCAATCGACCCAAGGGTACAGGCCGTGACATTCCGCATCGTGTGGCCACAGGCCGAGCGGCTGGTCAGACCCATGGATTTGAGCTTTGCAAAGATCGTCTCCGCCTCTTCGACCCGGACCCAGTGAAGTTCCAGGGCCTGCCGGACGCTCAGATGGATTCGGCCACGCCCATGGACTTCTGCCAGGGAGGCCAGCTGCGTGACTTGCTCTGAAGTTACAATCCCCCCCGGAATTCGGATTCGCATCATTGAGTACCCTTCATGCTTCTGGGTACAGATGCCATAGGTCTTGAGGCGGTAACCGTCTTCAGGTGAAAGGGCACGCGTCCCCTCCTCTCTGATACGGGAAAAGTCGAGCCCCAAACCTCCCTGTTTTATTTTCTCCAGATCGAGTGTTTTAAGGGAGCCCGACCTTGATTTCCTAACAAGAGAGGGGGGCGCAGTTGCAGATCCCTTCTGCTGAGAGGGCTTGTTCACCAGATCTAGTAAATCGTTCACCAGTTGGGCGCAACTGCCGCAGCCCGTGGTCGCATCGGTGCAGCCTGCGACCTCATCCCGTGTCTTCAAGCCCTTTTCGCGGATGGCGGAACAGATGGCTCCCTTCGAGACGCTGTAACAAGTGCAGACCAGGTCGGACTCGGCCAGGGAGGCAACACCGGACAGGGAATCGGGTGCCCCCTCCATCGCGATGTTTCCGAGGAGGGTGTTCTTGATGGCCGAGATGTCTTCCCCCTTCTGGAGGAGATTAAAAAGGCGAGGGCCGTCTGTATTGTCGCCGAGTAGGATGAATCCGGTTAGACGATTCTGACGGATGACGCACTTTTTATAAATTGATTTTTCCGAGTCGACAAAAGAGACTTCCTCAGCCCCGCCTCCGCCGGTAAAGTCACCGGCCGAGGTGAGATTGATGCCGGCCACTTTCAAGGTGGTTGCACATACGGTTCCTTCATAGCGTTTCGTATTCTTACCGGCAATGGCGTCCGCCACAACTTCTGCTTGCTCCTTCAAGGGGGTCACTAGACCGTACACCTTTCCTCGGTGCTCTATGGCATCTCCCACGGCAAAGATGCCTGCGCGGCTGGTCTCCATCCGGTCATCGACGACGATCCCCTCATTGACCTTCAGACCCGCCTCTTTTGCAAGGGAGAGGTTTGGTCGTGTTCCGGTGCAGATCAGGACCATCCCGGCAGGGAGAGTCTCTCCGCTCTTTAGGCGAACGCCGGAGACCTGATTGTCTCCAGGCTTGTCTCCCATAATTTTGTCGGCGGTCATATTCAGAATGGAAGGAATTCCCATCCGCTCCAGATCCCTTCTCAGGATAGACGCGCCGATGGTGTCGAGCTGCTGTTCCATCAAACGGTCGCCCAGGTGGACGACGGTCACGGACACCCCGTAATTAATCAGTCCCCGCGCGGCCTCCAGGCCGAGAAGTCCGCCGCCAATGACCACTGCCTCGCGATTTGAACGTGCCGCCGCAATGATCTTTTCCGTATCCTTCATCGTCCAGAAGACGAAGACTCCCTCTTTATCCGATCCGGCAATCGGCGGGACCGTGGGGCTTCCCCCTGTCGCCAGGAGGAGGCTGTCATAATCTGTGACCGTCCCTTCGGAATCGCTAACCTGCTTTGCCTTTGGATTAATCGAAACGACCTTGACCCCCTGCCTGAGATCAATTTCATTCTTAGCGTACCAAGACTCCGAATGGAGAATAATCTTCTCCCCCGTCGTTTTTCCGGCGAGAACATCCGAGAGGAAAATCCGATTATAATGCGTCTGGGCTTCGTCGCCAAAGATGGTAATCGAGAGATCAGACTTCGTTTTCAGGATCGCTTCAACCGTGGCCATCCCTGCCATCCCGTTTCCGATCACCACTAGCCGGGTCGGGTTCTTATTCATTCGAACCGACCTCCATTTTAACCTGCTCCTTTTTGACGGGGTCATTCCTGTCCGCGGTTTCTTCCTGATTCAATTTATCTAATGCCGGGAGGAGGTCATGGAGGAGGGCCTCTCCCTCAATCTCACGATCGACCGAAGAGAGATGGTATTCCCTTCCGAAGGCCCCCTCCGGTTCTTTCAGGTAGCGCCAGCAGAAGAGGAAGCTGATGAAGGCGCCGGAAGCAACCACAAAGAAGAAGGTCCGGGTGTCTACAAAAGAATAGACCGTCAGGTAGATCACCGCGCCGACGTTCCCGTAAGCCCCGACCATCCCCGAGATTTGGCCCGTGAGGCGGCGCTTGATCAATGGGATAATGGCAAAAGTGGCCCCGCCTGCCCCCTGGACAAAGCAGGAACAGAGGACCGTGATGATGATGGCAAGCGGGATGGGCCAGGCCGGAGAGATCAGTCCCATCAGAAAAAATCCGACGGCGGTTCCAAGCATATAAAGGACCATCACCCCTTTCCGACTCTTCATTCGGTCAGAGATCACCCCTCCCAGCGGTCGGGCGAAGAGATTGACAAAGGCAAAAGAGGAGGCAATCAGACCGGCCGCTGCGGGTGAGAGGGTAAAGGTGCTTTCAAAAAAGGCCGGGAGCATGGAGACCACCGCCAGCCCGGCCCCAAAATTGGCGACATAGGTGGTGTTGAGGGCGCCGACGCTGTTGAAGTCGTAGAGGTCATCCTTCGGGACCCCCTGCCGCAGAATCGGAAGATTGATCTTCAAGACCTGAAGTGCCTGATAAATAACGCCGGCGGCGACCACGCCATAGGCCGTTATCGTCCCGATTCTTCCGAGAAAACCGGTTCGTTGGATCTTCCAGACGAGGACGGCCAGCACCCCCGTCATCGGGATGGTCCAGAGGATCAGTTTGATCATGTCGGACCAGCTGCTGACCTCCATTGCAGCGACCTTCCTGGGCTTTCTAAAGACGGTCCCGATTGGCCCATCGGTAATGGCAAACCAGTAGTAGATCCCATAGAGGAGCAGGAAAATGCAGTTGGACGCCACAGCATAACGCCATCCCGCTTCTCCTCCAAAGAAGATGAAGGCAATGGAGGGAAGGGTCATCGCCGCCGCTGCGGACCCGAAGTTTCCCCATCCGGCATAGAATCCTCCGGCAAAACCGATGTCCTTGGGTTTGAACCAAAGGGTGGTCATATGAATCCCGACGACAAAACCGGCCCCGATACAGCCGAGGATGAGACGGGAAATCAGCAACTGTGCAAAACTTTCTCCAAAAGCAAAAACAAAGCCGGGAAGGGTCATGACGATCATCATGATGGAAAAGACCCGCCGGGGACCCCATTTGTCCATCGCCATCCCGATGAAGACGCGGGCCGGGATCGTCAAGGCAACATTGCAGATCGCGAGAAGCTTGATCTGCTCCACCGTCAGCCACCCCACCGATTTGACAATCGTCGTCGCCAGCGGCGCCATGTTAAACCAGGTATAAAAGCAAAGAAAAAATGCAATCCAGGTCAAATGGAGCGCCCGAATCTCGGGGCTTCTAAATTTAAAAAGTTCTTTGGTTTTCATTTTAAAGTACTCGTAGTCGGATATGTATAATGGTTCAGCTTACCTGGATTTTGCTTCAGGGCAAGGCGCGAGAAGCGCAGACCCGGAGCGTATGTTCCATACGTGAGGATTCGAGCCCCACAGCAACGCCGCCATGGAGTAAAAGCCAGATGAGATGGACCGTTATACATCTTTTATGCCGGTCCGTATGTTGTACGCCTCCGAGACCTCCTGGACAAAGATCTTTCCATCCCCCGGATGATCGGTGTCCGCCCCGCTTTCGATGGCCTCAAGCGCTTTTTCATACTCTTCTTCCTCAACAAACAGGATGAGCATTAACTTTGCCAGGGTACTATAACTGACGCGGCCCACCTGGATTCCCCGCTGTTGCCCACGGCCCAGAACCGGGATCTTGGTCACCGCATAGAGTCCTTTGTCCTCCAGGTTCTTCAGGACTTTTTCCTCCTGTTCGGTGCGGATAATGGCCCGGATCATCTTCAAATGGCTTCTCCTCCCCGTTCATCGGTACTGATCCGAACGGCATCCTCGATATCGCAGACGAAGATCCGCCCATCGCCGACCGATCCCTTTCCGGTCCGGTTTGCTTTCATGATCACAGCAATGGCGGCAGAGAGGCGCGTTTCGGGGATGACAATTGAAAAGAATTGCTTTGGCAGAAATTTAATCGCGACCCCTTCTTTTTTATCTGATTGAAACTTTAGGCCCCGTTGATGGCTCCGTCCCAGGGCGGGATAGGTTGTATAAGAGGTAATCCCGGCAGCCTCCAGGGCCTGACGGGTAATCTCATGTCTGTTCGGACGGAGAATCGCGATGACCTCTTTCAGCACGGCTTTGACGGTTTCCGTCCCTCCTTTTACCTCGGAATCAAGTTCTCCTTTTACGGGCTGAAGCAGGACCTGAGGTGCGATATCAGAGACCTGCTCGGGTTTTACCTTCGTTGGAAAGAGCGGAGGGTCGCCCGCCTTTCCCTCGGGAGGGATGATTTGATGTTTTTCACGCCACTTTTCGTTCAGTTGTCCGCTGGGGCTTTGTCCAAGAAGCCGCTTGGACCCGATCGGATCGTGGCGGAAGGCCCGGATCGCGCCGACCCACTTCACGCTTTTATATCCCTGAAGGAAAGGAACGATCAGACGAAGCGGCCCCCCATGTGCCTCGGGGAGGGGCGCGCCATTTAATTGTGTGGCAAGCAGTACGTGCGGGTCTCGCGCCTCGTCCCGGGAGAGTCCTTCGAAGAAAACCCGATCCCGGGAGTAAAAGGCAAAATATCCCTCCGGATGTGTGTCGATCCTCAAAAAATCAAGAAGGTCGACAAGACGGATTCCTTCCCATTCGACCTCCTCAGACCAATTGAAAATCTGGCAGATCAGGGGGACCTTCAGCTTGACCCGGGGGAGATCATTCAGGATCGCCCAGGAGATCAGCCGGGGCTGGTCCTCAAGTCCACAGACATCGAGGCGAAGCACCTCCAGTTTCAGTGGAGATGGCGGCGGATAGAGAGAAAGGACCGGCATCGGCGCGGCGTCGAAATCGGCCCAGAAAAACTTATCGACAAACTTTGGAGGGGTGATTCCTTCCCGCATATTAAAGTGACCTCAGGTAAAAATTGTAAAAAAAGGCGCCTGGATCTATCATCATGAGTCTCCAGGCGCCTTCGCCAAAAAATTAAAGTACATCATCGTACCTTCTGTATCGGTTTTATTAAGCAATAGTCGTACCACGCCATTCTAACACAATTTTGTGATGTAAGGTCCTTATATTTCAATGGCTTGATTAGGGTGATTGGATATTGAGTCAGGAGGGTGTTTCACAAAACGTGAAACATTTTTGTCAGGTTTCTGACGCGAATAGAAGACCGGGTTGGTGCGTCTTCACTTCAAAGCCAGAAGTCTCTGGCGGAGTTTCTTCGCACGAAAAGAGGCCTTTTCTGCTGAGGCCAGGGCGGATCGTCGCTTGTGTTTTTCACCGAAGCGGACTGCCGCTTCCGTTTTTTCTGTCATCTCTCTAAGCAAGTCTATAATGTTTTCTTTGTTTTTTATCTCTGGGGAGGTGTGGGACTTGATTCCCTCAAGCAATACTGCCGCCCGTTCGAGGATCTTTCTCCCATAAGAGACAATCTCATCCGTATGACCATCGCTTCCATGTTCCACCATGTCCTGAGCAATGCGATAGATCTCATTGACCTGTTTCTGAATAGATTTAAGCGAACCGTCGGCGGCAAGGATCACGGGAGTCCAGAGAAGAAAGACGATCAGCAGAATGAGGGGGGGTAAGCGCTTTTGCATTTTGGTCCCAGATGTTGTAAAAAGATAGCATATAGAAAAAAGAAAGATCAAGTATCACTGTAACGATTCAGCACACCCCTCTTTCCCTCCATGGCGGCGTTGCCGTGGTGCTCGATCCTCACTATAAACCATACGCTCCGGATTCTGCGCTCCTCGCGCCTTACCCCGAACGGATGGGTCTCGCGAAGCCAAATAGTGGCATGCTGAATAGTTACGTGTAACTTCGTGTTCTTTTTGAGGGGAAAATGACCTGTTTTAGAAAATATTCCATTGTTTTCATCGTGACGCTTCTCTCATGTATTGGACCCGTCGGTCGTGCCACTCCCGCCGGTGACGTGGACGGGCTGGGAGAATGGCGCATTGAACAAGGGGAAGTCAGTTCAAGTGCCCTTTGGGGAGTTTACTTTATCTCCGCCAATGAAGGCTGGGCCGTTGGCGCCCTCGGCAGTATTCTCCACACAACGGATGGAGGGGTGCACTGGCGGGCGCAATTCAGAAAAAGAGGAGAACGCTTCTTCTCTATCCATTTCCCCGACCGGAAAAATGGCTGGGCGGCAAGTTGGACGGGAAACCTCTATCACACAAAAGATGGTGGAAGAAGCTGGGTGAAACAGAAAGGTCCGAAGGTGGCCTGGCTGTGGTATATCCGCTTCGTTGATGACAAGACGGGCTGGGCCGTCGGTGCCCAGGGGGCGGTATTTCATACCTCTGATGGCGGGGAGCACTGGGTGCTTCGGGATGTCGGGTACAATGCCGGCCCCCTACTAGAGGTCTTTTTTCTTAATAAAAAACTGGGTTGGATCACCGGATGGGATGGGGTCGTTCTCCACACCAGAGATGGGGGGAACAAGTGGGTTCGACAGGATACCGGGACGAAGATCCCTCTCGAAGGCATCTTTTTTGTGAATGAGAATGATGGCTGGGCGGTTGGACGAAGAGGGGTGATAGTCCATACGAACGACGGGGGAAAGACTTGGAGTCCTCAGGAGAGTCATTTTCAAAAATCGCTGCTGCTCTCTGTACAATTTTCTTCTCCTAAGATCGGGTGGATTGCCGGGGGTTCGGGGGTCTTCCTTAGGACAGAAAATGGGGGGGAGACCTGGGTGGCGATTGAGGTGCCGACCGACAAGACGATGGAAGGGATGTCCTTTGGTGACGCAAAGCATGGCTGGGCCGTCGGTTGGGGAGGGTTTATTATTCACACGGCAGACAGCGGCCTGACCTGGGACACCCAGAACTATGGTTTTGCGGAACGCCTTTTCAAGATCCATTTTTTTGATAAGCGCCACGGCTGGATCGTTGGAGAAGCGGGGGCGATTAAATATTCAGACGACGGCGGCGACACCTGGACCTTTCAGGAGAGCGGAACTGAATCCTGGCTTTTCGGGGTTCAGTTCACCTCCCTCAAAGAAGGTTGGGCCGTCGGCGCACAAGGGGCGATCCTCCGTACCGTGGATGGCGGAAAACATTGGAAGACGCAGAAGAAATTGACAGAGGGCAGCCTGGAAAACGTCTACTTCTTAACATCGAAAATTGGCTGGGTCATTGGAGGAACCGGAATTATCTTCAAGACCGTCGACGGGGGAAAGAACTGGCGTTTGCAATTCAGTCACACGACTCAATCCCTTACCGATATCATCTTTATGGATGAGAAGAGAGGCTGGCTGACGGGGGCCGGCGGGACACTTCTTCAGACCAAGGATGGCGGGAACACATGGGACCCTTTCCCCTTCCCTGTCAGGGCGCTTTTTGCCAGAGTTATTTCCCAGGGACCTGATAAGGGCTGGATTGTCGGGGGGGACGGAATTATCCTGACGACCGAAAATGGAGGGAAGACCTGGGTCCCAAGGGAGAGTGGACTGACAGAGGGGCTTTGGGATATTGCGATGATTGGAGATGAGGGTTGGGCCGTGGGTGATCTTGGGTCGATGGTGTATACCCGGGACGGAGGGAAAAGCTGGGTAATTGTAGAGAGTGGTGTGAACCAGCAGATCAACAGCCTCCACTTTTCCAATCCTGATAAGGGAATGGCCATCGGAAAGGGAGGCCTCGTGCTCCGATATGAGCGTAAAAGCGCAAAGGCGCGGTCCACGGGAACCCGAAAGACCTCGTCCAGGAAATAGGCCTGAACACGCTTAGCGAGCACAATCCTCGCCGCTCTGAGGCGGGGATCTTCAAAATCACAAAGGACGCTATGGAATCACTTCCGGATCGACGTTCAGAATGGTTCGTTCCCCGGTTTGGCCCCCTCAAATTTCGTATATTTATCGGCCTCCTCTTTCTCCCTTATACCGGAATGGTTCTCTCTTATACCGTCATCGGCGCCATGCTGGCAGAAAGAATCTTCTGGGACCGTGTTCTTGCAATCGTCCTGATTTATTTTCTGGGGCTGGGGGTTGCGGCCCATGCCCTGGACGCCATCGGCGGAGAGGCGGCGAAGCCCTGGGGACAACATTTTTCAAAACGGGGACTGTGGTTTCTTGCAGTCAGTGCCTTGATTCCGGCATATGGTATCGGGATATATTATATCCTCTATTGGACACCCTTGCTTCTCGCCATCGCCCTCCTCGAAGGGTTTTTTCTGTTCGCATACAACCTGGAATGGTTCAATGGGCGTTTTCACACCGATTACTGGTTTGCCTTTTCCTGGGGTGTCCTTCCGGTGTTGGGTGGGTACATCATTCAAACCAACAGCATTTCCCTCCCCTCGCTGATCGTTGCCGGTGCGATGGGGCTTGTCAGCCTTGTTGAAATAAATGCCTCACGTCCCTATAAAGAAATCAAGCGCTCAAAAAGGGAGTCTGATTTACATCACTTGAAGCGGTATGAGATGATCTTGAAGGGAGTCAGCATGGCAATGCTCCTCCTGGGAACGGGAATGCTCCTCTGGCGATTGAAAATGTAGGGGAGAGGATCGATGAAGCTGTCCAGTTTGTTTTACTTATTTTTACTTAAAGTGGCATTTATTGCGCTGATCATCCTGCTTGCCAGGAAGTCAGGTATTTTCTTTTTGTAGGGGGCTTGGTGATGGATACCTTTCGCAAGATTCGGAAGATCCTGAAGGGTCAGCCGGTCATTGAAGGCGCAGGGGTACACCTGATGCGTCTTTTTGGTTCCCCGGAGACTCAGCTCCTCGATCCCTTCCTTCTTCTCGATGATTTTCACTCCAGCAACCCGGACGATTACATGGCCGGATTTCCGATGCACCCTCATCGGGGAATCGAAACAATCACCTACATGCTGCATGGGGAAGTCGCGCATCGGGACAGCATGGGCAATCGCGGGGTCATCCAAGGCGGAGATGTTCAATGGATGACGGCGGGGGGAGGCATTATCCACGAAGAGATGCCGAAGCGTTCAGAGGGGGAGCTCTGGGGGTTTCAACTGTGGGCGAATCTGCCCGCGTCACACAAAATGGTGGCCCCCCGATATCAGAATATAAAAGCCAATGAGATCCCAAGAGTGTCTCCAAATACGGATGTTTCCATTAAGGTGATCTGTGGAGAGGTCGGAGGCATAAAAGGACCGGTTCAGGGGACCGTGAGCTGCCCGGAATATTTTGATGTTACGATCACCCCCGATGCCGTTTACGAGCATGCGACGGAGAAAGAACACACCGTATTTGCCTATGTGATTGAGGGTGAAGGATTGTTTGGAGAGGAAGCCCCTGTACCGATCCTGCCTGGAAACCTGGTTCTTTTCGGACAGGGTAGTGGAATCCGAGTAAGGACCGTAGCGCAACCGGTCCGTTTTCTTCTGGTCTCAGGACAAGCGATCAGAGAACCGATTGCCTGGTCCGGCCCGATTGTCATGAATACAAAGAAAGAACTTGAAACCGCCTTCGAAGAATATCGTCTCGGCACATTTTTAAGGCACAATTAGTTGAGGAAGCTCTGATTTAGGGTGCCCAATTGGTCTGGCTTTGAGACTTTTTTTCACAAAATAAATGTGTTAGGATAGCGAAATTTAAGATTTTTTTAGTGTTTTGAATAAGATGCCTGACATGGGAAAAATCATTGCGATTGCAAATCAAAAGGGAGGGGTTGCCAAGACGACGACAGCGATCAATCTCGCTGCTTCTCTGAGTGTCGCAGAAAAAAAAGTCCTCTTGATTGACCTCGACCCGCAGGGAAATGCAACCAGTGGTCTGGGGGTCGATTCGGAAGAACTCACTGGAAGTGTTTATGATCTTTTCACCGGTCGAAGCGTGGTCTCTGAATTGCTGGTCGAGACCGGAGTGTCGAGACTGGATCTTCTTCCATCGCACATTGATCTGGTAGGTGCTGAACTGGAGTTGGTGGGGGTCAAGGGCAGAGAGAAGGTCTTGAAAGATCATTTGGCGGGGGAGATCGATCAATATGACTATGTTCTCATCGACTGCCCCCCATCACTCAGCCTCCTGACGGTAAATGCGCTTACGGCGGCAGATTCTCTTCTCATCCCCTTACAGTGTGAATACTATGCCATGCAAGGACTCAAACAACTGATGGATACCGTGATGCTGGTGCAGGGATCCCTCAATCCCAACATCCGGATTGAAGGAATTCTGCTGACCATGTACGACCGACGAAATAATCTGAGCAATCAGGTTTCAAGTGAGATCCGGACGCACTTCGGGCAACAAGTATTCAAGAAGGTCATCCCGCGCAATATTACCCTGGCCGAGGCGCCAAGCCATGGAAAGCCGGCCCTCTATTACGATGCACTCTCACGCGGGGCTCAGGCCTATCTCGCATTGGCGAAGGAGGTGATCGAACGTGGCGCGTAAGGCACTCGGAAGAGGATTGGGTCTCACCGCACTTCTTCCTGCAGCAGAGACCGGGACACAAACCATTCGTGAGATCGGTATCGATCAGATTGTTCCGAACCGCTACCAGCCCAGAAAAAACTTTGATACGGATGCCCTGGCTTCACTGGCGGCCTCACTGAAGACGAATGGCTTGATCCAACCCCTTGTCGTTCAAGGTGAAGCCAATGGGAAGTTTGAACTGATTGCGGGAGAACGGCGTTGGCGGGCGGCCCGGATGGCCGGTTTTTCAAAAATTCCGGTGATGGTCAAGAAGCTCCAGGAGCGTGAAATGATGGAGTGGGCCCTTCTTGAAAATATTCAACGGGAAGATTTGAACCCGATCGAAAAGGCGCAGGCTTACTCCCGTCTGACGACGGAATTTTCATTGACTCAGGAGGAGATCGCCGAACGAATCGGGATCGATCGCTCCTCGGTTGCAAATTTCCTTCGACTCCTCCAGCTGCCTGAAGCGCTCTGGAAGGAGATTTCAGAAGGGCGACTTACGATGGGGCACGCGAAGGTCCTCCTTTCTTCAAATATCAAGGAAGATCTCTTGCGATTTGCAGAAGAGATTAAATCCAAAGGTTTGTCTGTCCGGCAACTGGAGGCGCTCGTCCAGAAGAAAAAGGGGACTTTCTCGTCGAAGACTCCCCGTGCTGGAGAGGCCTCGTCGCCTGAAAGTCTGGAAGTCGAGGACCGGCTCCGCCGTTCCCTGGGAACAAAGGTTCGCTTGATACAACAGGGTCACAAGGGTGAGATCCGGATAGCGTACTACTCATTGGAAGATCTGGAAAGAATTCTGGAGAAAATAGTTTAGGATATTTATAAGCTGTCATTAACCTGGAAGCGGCCAATGCTTCTAGAACGTGTAACGGAGGAGAGATGGGAAGAAAAGAAAACATGGATGAGATTATTGCCTTTCTTGGGAAGGGGACCGAGTTTAAAGGAATTATTACCTATACAGGAACGATTCGAATCGATGGAAAGGTTGAGGGAGAGATCGTTTCAGAGGGATCCCTGGTCATCGGAGAATCCGCAGATGTTCAGGCGGAGATTATCGTCGAGACTGTCGTCTGCAGCGGAAAGATCTCAGGTAATGTCCGAGCCAGCAAGAAGGTCCATCTTCTCCCGAAGGCGATATTCGATGGCTCCATAAATACCCCCTCTCTGGTGATTGATGAAGGCGTGCAGTTTAATGCTACCTGCAATATGAACATGAAAAATAGCGAAAAGGAAGAGTCTGTCACGGCATTACATGCTGTTGGTCAGGAGACGCAAGGGTAGCTCTTTCGTGCAGAATACACGGAACAAGAAAAAGGTTGTTGTCGGGATGAGCGGCGGGATAGACTCCGCCGTCACAGCCGTCCTCCTTCAAGAGGCGGGTTATGATGTCATCGGTGTGACTTTAATCCTTTGGAAAGATGAAGGGGAGGAAGAGAAGCGTTGGCAGGACCGGTCCTGTTGCAAGGTCGGGCTTGCCAGGCACGTCGCGAAAGAGCTTGCTATCCCGCACCATGCCATTGATATTCAGAAGGCCTTTCAGGAAGAGATTATCGATGACTTTAGCGATGCCTATCTCGAAGGCTTAACCCCCAACCCCTGCGTTCGTTGCAATGAACGGATGAAATTCGGACATCTCCTCAAAGTTGCCGAGAAATTCGATGCCGTCTTTATTGCGACAGGCCATTACGGTCGCATCCGCTATCGACCCGAGCAGGACCGATACACCCTCTGCAAGGGCCTTGACCATGAAAAAGATCAAAGCTACTTTCTCTACCGCCTTAACCAGAAACAACTCTCGGCAACACTCTTCCCGCTCGGAGAAATGAAAAAGAAAGCAGTCTACCAGAAAGCGGCGGAGCTGGGGCTTCCTTATGAGGAGGTCTTGGAGAGTCAGGAGGTCTGTTTTGTAACGCAAAAAGACTACCGGGCCTTCCTCTCAGAGAATCGTCCGGAGGCCGCGGCCTCCGGAGAGATCGTAACCGAAGAGGGAGAAGTGGTCGGTCAGCATGCAGGGGTGGCCTTTTATACGGTGGGCCAGCGGCGAGGCTTGGGAATCGCGCTGGGAAAACGAACCTATGTCACCCGGCTTGATCCGGTTAAGCGGGAGGTGGTGGTCGGTTCGGAAGAGGCTCTGCTCCAGGAGGATCTGGTTGTCGAAGACCTCGTGTGGGGTGGGGTTGGTCTTCCCTTAGGGCCGCTTCGGGTCAGGGGGAAAATACGATATCGCACCGAGGAGCATGAGGCGACTCTTTTCCCACAAACGAACGGGACGGTTCATGTGACTTTCGATGCTCCCCAGCGCGGGATCTCCCCCGGACAGTCCATTGTTTTTTATGACGGTGATGAAGTCGTCGGGGGCGGCGTGATTTCCAAGGCCGCCTTCTAGCCTCAAAAACATATGAAAAATAAAAAGCTTGGTATAATTTTATCAACCCCGCCGGAGGAAAAGAATCTTGCCCTGGTGGTTTCGCTTGCCACAGAGGCCCGTCGGCAAGGGATTGGTGTTTATCTCTATCTTATTGATGACGGCGTGAAGCACATCGACCATCCGGAGATGACCCGTCTAAAGGAGACCGGGGTAAAGCTCTTCCTCTGTGCCTACGGTGCGCAACGACGCTCCATCCCACCGAGCGACAAGGCGGCCTTCGGCGGTCTTGTGGTCCTTTCAGATCTTATCAAGGGCTGTGACCGTTTTATCACTCTGTAACTTGTAATTGTTCGATGTCAAAAAAAATCCTTATCCTCATTCGAAGCGATCCACGTCAAAGCCACCGTACCTGCGAAGGGGTCCGCATTGCCTTGGGTCTGGCCGCCTCAGGGCATCAGGTCGAACTCATTTTTACGGAGGAAGCCCCCCGCATATTAGAAAATGATATCGAGGATCTTGTCGATGGAGAGATTGCGATGAAATATCTCACCACACTCAAGGAATTTATTCCGGTTCTTTATATTGATGATGCGGGCGCAGGCGGGATTGACCTGTCAGGCAGTGATTATCAGATCAAACCTCTCTCGAAGGAAGAGATCGCATCAAAAATGGCGGAGTCCGACTGGTTTGTGAGGCTTTAGGAAGCTTTAGGAGGGACATATTTGAAGCGAATTTTACATATCCTGAAGGAAAGAGAGGATGCCTATCCGCTGGAGTTGATTCGGAAACAGGCCGAATCAGATCATGTAGTCGTCATACTTATGCGGGATGCAATAGGCATGGAAATCCCGGACCCAAAAGTATCAGTTTGTGTCCTCTCAGAAGATGGAAAGGATCAAAAAATTCAAAATTATGCCTCTCCCACTCATGTCCCTCATAGAAGGATCGGGTGTAAGGAGATGCTCGAAACGATCTTTTCCTGTGATACTGTATTGAGCTGGTAGAGTCTATTACCTTCTGAATCGTTAGTCGTCTTCAAGCTCTTCATGCCAGGCCATCTGGATCCCTTCAAGGATCCCCTCATTCGAGCCTTTCGGGTCATCCTCAAAGTCGGCAAGTTCTGTGACCATCTTATGAAGATCGGTAAATCGGAGCGTTAAGGGGTCGATGTCAGGATGCGCTTCGATTAAGGCGAATGCAACCTCTTCGTTATCGCGCCATGTGAGTTTCATTAGTGTTGTTCGGCCTTTCTAAATTCCTGTGTCCGCTTGGGAATCTCGACGAGAATATCTCCGTTTACGCGTGCCTGACAGCCGAGACGGGAACTCAGGGTGAGTCCTTCTGCCGTGTCGAGCCGGTCTTCTTCATCCTCTTCCATCTCTGAGAGATGGCCCATCCCCTCCCGGATAAAGACATGACAGGTTGTGCAGGCACAACTTCCGCCGCAATTGTGCTCCAGGTCAATGTTGTTATCAAGGGCCACATCAAGGATTGTTGTTCCCTCTTTTACTTCAAGGGTGACATTCTCACTCGGACGGTCTGATTTAAATGTAACTTTCGGCATTGCCCTTTCCAATCCTTTATGAACCAGCAATCTCTTTGTTTTTGAGGGCCACCTGGACCGATTGGTCCATCAAAAGTTCTGCAAGTTTTTGCGTGGCTCCATCCAGGCCCCCGAGTTTTTCCCGGATGAGACGATGGTCCAGGCCTTTCATGGCTTCTTTCAGATCAGCCATGCTTTCTTCTATTTTGTTTCTTTCTGACTGATCGATTAGTTCCTTTCCCTGGGTCAAGCCCTTTTCCGCGTGGCGGAGAACGGTGTCGGCATCGTTGCGGGTCTCGATCAGCATCCGCGCTTCCATATCTTTTTTGGCATGTTCAACCGAGGCCAGGATCATGGCCTCGGTGTCTTCGTCGGTGAGGCCGTAAGTGGGTTTAACCTCTATCGATTGCGCTTTGCCGGTCCTTAAATCTTTCGCGGAGACCTTGAGAATACCATTCGCATCGATCAGGAAGGTCACTTCGATCCGTGGCATCCCGGCAGGGAGGGGGTCGATCCCCGTCAGGTTGAACTGGGCGAGGCTCCGGCAATCTTTGACTAGCTCTCTCTCCCCCTGGACCACATGGATAGCAACCGATTTCTGCCCGTCTGTAAAGGTGGTAAAGGACTCCTTCGCGCTGGTAGGGATGGTGGTATTTCTCGGGATGAAGCGATTGATGACGCCGCCCATCGTTTCCATACCGAGAGAAAGCGGGGTCACATCGAGAAGAAGCATGTCCGTGATGCTTCCCGCCAGAATATCGGCCTGGATGGCCGCGCCAAGGGCGACCACTTCATCAGGGTTGAGTTCACTCTGAGGTCTTTGTTTAAAAAGATCCGCGACCATGTTCTTGATGAGGGGAATCCGAGTAGAGCCTCCGACCAGGATGACCTCGTCAATCTCTTCTGCTTGAAGATGTGCGTCTTCCAGGGCCTGACGGCAGGAAACAATCGTTCGGTCAACCAGGTTCTGAATCAATCCTTCAAATGTATGCCGGCTGATTTCCCTTTGGTAGCGGATGTTTTGGTCTGGCAGGGTCAAAGAGATCGTTGCATTTTCTTCAGACGAGAGCTGGCATTTCACATGTTCCGAGAGGAGCCGGACTTCCTGAAAGGCCTTCGGAGAAGTCATGAGGTCAACCCCGTATTGTTGCTTTATCTCGTCGACGATGAGCCGGATGAGACATTGATCGATGTCGTCGCCACCGAGATGGGTATCTCCATTGGTGGACAGGACCTCAAAAATACCATTCTTTATCTTGAGGATGGAGACATCAAATGTTCCTCCTCCGAGGTCATAGACAACAATCCATCCTTTTTTCTTCTTTTGCAGCCCATAGGCCAGTGAGGCAGCGGTCGGTTCATTGACAATCCGAAGGACCTCCAGCCCAGCGATTTTCCCGGCATCTTTGGTTGCTTGACGTTGGCTGTCGTTGAAGTAAGCTGGTACGGTGATAACGGCTTGTGTGACGGGGGCTTTCAGGTGTGCCTCGGCCCGTTGTTTCAACTCGGTCAGTATGAGAGCCGAGACTTCGGGAGGGGTATACAGATGTTCATCAACCTGGATACGGATAACCTCTCCGGGCTGACCAGTCAAGGGAAAGGGAAGATACTTGAGATCGGATTGAACCTCTTCAATCCCTTTTCCCATAAGGCGCTTGACGGAAAAGATCGTGCGCCTGGGACCCTCTATTAGGGATTTTTTAGCGGCTTGTCCGACGACAATGCGTTCCACAGAGCCTTCGGGATGAAGGGCAACGATAGATGGGACCGCCGATGCCCCGGACAATCCTGGAATGATCTGCGGTTGCCCCCCCTCCATGTAAGCTACGAGACTGTTCGTTGTGCCGAGATCGATTCCAACGACCTTTGACATTTATTTCCCCTCGATTGCTGTACGAATATTTTTAACCATCCGCTCCAGGTAGGCCCGGTGAGAAAGGATCTTTTTCATCTCCTGCAAGCTGGCCATTTGTTTCGCAGTGAAGGCTTTGGCTTTTTCGGAGCCCTCTAGCATATCCCATTTCCCGGAAAGGACGCCAAGCTGCTTTCGTGCCTCCATTTGCCGCGTCTGCAAGCTCTCACTCGATGCTTTCAGAGTTGAAAAAAGGGCGTTCTTTTCAGCCGACTCCCCCGGAGGAAGGGTCTTTGCTTCTTCCAGGGCCTCTTGAAGCGTAAAGATCTCTTCAAACAGATCCGCGGGGGCTTCCGTATTGATATCCTCCCCTCCCTCAACAAGACCGATGAGGTAGACGACTCTCTCCAAGGGATCTTTCAGGGTCCTGTAGGCCCGGTTCAGAATGGCGGTATTTTCAAGGCTGATCTGCTGCTCTTCCTGAGAGCGTCTTTGGTAGAAATCCGGGTGAAACTTCCGGCTTAAATCATGGAAGGTTCCTTCGAGTTGATCCGGATCAATCTGTAAGCGGACGCCGAGTCCGAGACAACTAAAATAATCAATATTTTCCACATAGGCCTGGAGCGCGTCACAGGAGGAACAGAAGAAGAGGTCCGCTACCTCAAAATTGCAGCTCCAGCATGTGCGTGTTTTTAAGGTTTTTTCCGAATCGGTTTTCACTTCAGATGTCATTGGCGCTTCCAGTAATAAAATGGCCCCAAATCCGGAGTTTGCCGGAGAAACAAAGAGTCCACTGCGATGATCCTCTCTTCCGGCAGGCTCCTGGGGGCCTGATTTTTGAATAAGAATACTTATTTACAAGGGATCAGGTTGAAAAGGACTCGCCGCAGCCGCAACTTTGTTTCGCGTTGGGGTTGCTGAACTTAAATCCTCCCCCGACCAGGGCGTTGCTGAAGTCAAGGGTTGTTCCGGCGAGATAAATGGCGCTTTTCTTATCGACAATGACCTGTAAGCCATCCACCTCATAGGAGATATCATGGGCGTTGATCTCCGAGTCGAACTTGATTGAATAGGAGAGACCGGAACACCCGCCTCCATCGACGCTGACACGCAACCCGGCATTTCCCAGGTTTTTTCGCTGGATTATGCCCTTCACTTCACGAACGGCTTCGGGCGTGAGGAGAACAACCACTTCATCATTTATGGCGTCTGACGCGGTTATCTCTTCAGTCTTTTCCATTTTTCTTCCTGTAATCCGTGATAGCTGCCTTGATTGCGTCTTCCGCCAGGACGGAGCAGTGTATTTTTACCGGAGGCAGACTCAATTCATTGACAATCTCTACATTTTTTATTGCAAAGGCTTCATCGATTGTCTTTCCTTTGATCCATTCCGTCGCCAGACTCGAACTCGCAATCGCACTCCCACAGCCAAAGGTCTTGAACTTGGCATCTTCAATCACCCCGTCCGTAACCTTCAGTTGAAGTTTCATGACATCTCCGCACTCAGGCGCTCCGACAATGCCGGTTCCGACTGTGCTGTCCGATTTGTCCAGGCTTCCCATATTTCTGGGATTATTATAATGATCAATGACCTTGCTGCTGTAAGACATTATATGTAACCTCCTAAGATTAACAATTAAACCCTGAGATGCTCCCGGGGAGAGTTAATGTTCCGACCACTGGACGCTGTTCAGGTCGATCCCTTCTTGTGCCATTTCATAAAGGGGCGACATTTCCCGGAGCCGGATCACGGTTTCAATCACCCGTTTGGCAACATAATCGACCTCTTCATCGGTGTTAAACCGTCCCAGACCAAAGCGTAGAGAAGAATGTGCCAGGTCGCTTCCGACCCCCAGGGCCCGAAGCACATAAGACGGTTCCAGTGACGCAGTTGTGCAGGCTGAGCCGGATGAGAGGGCAATTTCTTTCAGGCCCATCAAAAGGGATTCTCCCTCAACATAAGCAAAGCTCATATTGAGGTTCTGGGGAAGCCGTTTTTCCGCATGACCATTCAGGTAGACCTCGTCCAGTTTGTCCAATATCTGGCTTTGGAGGCTTTCTCGCATTCGTGTCATCCGGGCAGATTCTTCAGACATCTCTTTTTCACAGATTTCACACGCCTCTCCCAAACCAACAATTCCCGGAACGTTGAGCGTCCCTGAACGCATTCCCCGCTCATGTCCGCCGCCGTCAATCAGCGGAGCAATACGGACACGCGGGTTTCTTTTTCTGACATAGAGCGCCCCGATGCCTTTGGGTCCATAGATCTTATGTGCGGAAAGGGACAACAAGTCGATCCCCATCGCCTGGACATCCACCGGGATTTTCCCCACACCCTGGGTCGCGTCGCAGTGAAAGAGGACCCCTCTCTCTTTCGCGATTGCTCCGATTTCTGTGATGGGCTGAATGACGCCGATTTCATTATTGGCCATCATAATGGAGATCAGGATAGTCTTATCCGTGATGGCCTCTTTGATGCTCTCAAGACTGACCAGTCCATCCTTCGCGACTGTGAGGTAAGTTACCCGGAAGCCGTCTCTTTCAAGATGTTTCACGCTGTCCAGAACCGCCTTATGCTCTGTGACGACCGTAATAATATGATTCCCTTTCTCACGGTACATCTCGGCTGCACCTTTGATGGCCAGATTATTGGATTCGGTCGCTCCGCTTGTAAAGATAATTTCTTTCGATCGGCAGTGGAGCAGTTGGGCAATTTGTCCCCTTGCTCGATCAACCGCTTTTTCAGCTTCCCAGCCAAATGAGTGGTTCCGGCTGGCCGAATTACCAAAGGCCTTCGTAAAGTACGGGATCATCACCTCCATCACGCGCGGATCTACCGGCGTTGTTGAGTGATTGTCCATGAAAATAGGAAACTCCATCCTACCCCCTTTATTAAACCATCTAAACCGTCAGTTCTACCGGAACCTCTTCGCTACAGATCTGATCGATGGAAACATTGTCCAGATAGTCAACAATCTTATGCTCGATCTTCCGAAGCGGACTCCGAATGGTACATCGTGCTGTTTGTGAGCAGGACGTGTCCCCTTCCACGCAGTGAACAATTTGAATCGGCCCTTCAATGGCCCGGATCAAATCGCCTAAAGAGATCAAACTCGGATCTTTTGCCAGTGTGTAGCCTCCCTTTGGGCCGTTCTGGCTGATAATAAACCCTTTTTTTGCAAGCCGCTGTAAGACCTTTGCCAGAATTTCAAGAGGAATATTGTATATCTCTGCGATATTCCTCGTATTTGCAACAGACTCGCCTTTAAAGGACATAAAGTTAATTGCCATGAGGGCGTAGTCAATCTTCTTGGTCAGCTTGAGCATGTCATCTTTCGTCTAGTAAGTAGGCCTTCATAAAGTACGACACTTTTGATCGGAGACCATTAGGGTCGGATATATATTTACCATAGGGACTCCCTTCCTGTCAACCCAAATTTACGAAGGGTCTGACCCTGGGGGTTCCCTTTTTCTTGCGAGGTTTGTGGAAATCAGTTATGATCAGCCGAGCTGAATGAATAGAGCAGCAGTGAGAGGACACATGTTTTATGGATAAATCAAGCCGTTTCCCCTCCCTGAATAGCCGCGAAATGCTTTACGAAGGGTTGGCGCTTCTCGCCGACCCGATCCACAATTATATCCCTTTTACTGTGCCGATCGGGAACCGGGATGAAGCAACCGAGAAGGATCTAATCGATTCCCCCTGGATGCAGCGGCTTCGGTATATCTATCAGTTACAGTCGGCGCGATGGGTCTATCCCTCTGCTGAGCATTCCCGTTTTGTTCACTCCCTTGGGGCGATGCATGTTGCAGGACGTTTTGGGAAACATCTTTACCCCTCACTTAAGGAAGTGACCTCTAGCTGTCCTTCTTTTAATTTTATAGAAGAGCTCCTGCGCGTTTCTGTCATGGTTCACGATATCGGTCATGGCCCATTCTGCCATTTCTTCGACCATAACTTTCTGGATGAATACGGCCTGACGCATGAAAAACTCGGGCAGGCGATCATCAGACAGGAATTGGCCTCGATACTAAGACGAATCAGGCGCAGCCCCAGTGGTTTGTTTGAACCCGGAGAAGAACTCAACCCGGAGCATGTTGCCTTCTTAATTCATAAGGATGACACCTACAAAACGCCGGAAGACTATCCCCGCTGGCTGGTGATGTTGAAACCGCTCCTGTCCGGGATCTTTACCGCCGATAATCTCGATTATGTGCTTCGAGATGCCTATATGTGCGGGGTGGCCATCGGGCCAGTCGACCTGAATCGCCTCATGCACTATACTTTCTTCACAGAAAAGGGCCTGACGCTTCACAAATCGGGGCTTCCTGCCTTGACGATGTTTTTAAATACCCGTTCTTACCTCTATTTCAATGTCTATTATCACCGAACAACCCGCTCACTCGATATGCACTTGCGTGATGTATTCCGTGAGACGATTAAAGAAATTTTCCCTTTCAATCCGCTGGACAAACTCAGCGCCTATGTTGATCTCACCGACTGGTCCCTCCTGCTGGAAGTGAAGTCGTGGAGGAATGACGACTCACCCATGAGAAGAAAACTTTTCTCTGAGTGGAACAAGATTCTTCTCAGGGATGTTAAGTGGAAGATGGCCTACGATACGACCCTTTCCACAGAAAGAACGAAGAACGGAAGATGTACGATAACCCCGGTGGATTTTGAGGAGCGAATGCGAAAGTGCCTCCCACCGGAATTGAAGGACCTCCCCTTCCGTGTTGATCTGGCCAGTCAGGACCCCCGACCGGCCGATACGCTCAGGATGGGAGAGAGGCAGGTCTATGTCTTTGAGCCCTCCACCGGAGTTGTCTCAAAGGAAGCACTGTCGGAGCATGTCGATTCTATTCCGGCATGGCTGATTCAGTGCCGCGTCTATGCCCTGAATCACGACCATGACTCGGTATTATCCCACGCCGCCGAAAAGGTCCTCTCGAAGTATTCCTGAATTTTTTTGGGGGGTGGGTGCGCGAACGCGCGTTCAATCTTCACTTAAAGGCAGGTTTTCTAGTACGTCAGTCCTTTGAGGTCCATTTGTGACTTCCTGAGCTGAATAAACCAAGATAGCTGCCAACAAACAAAAAATGAGTACCATCAGAATCCGGTTTTCTCTTAAAAAATGTATTTGCAGGCCGCCGCAGTAGGGGCATTTATTCGTATGCTCTCCTGAATATTCCTGATGACACCATCGGCAGGATCTCACGATCCCAGGCGTCTTTGCATCGGCCTCTGTCTGAGGCGACTTCTCTTGTAGGGTTGTTTTACAATGCTTGCACAACGATGCTTCGCGTCTGATCATCTCTGCGCAAGCGGGACACTTTATGTATCCCCTCTCTTCCGGGCCCTGATCTTCATACTTTTTGTCTCCGATGGCCGCGACATGGATGATCGCGACAAAGAAAAAAAAGAATCCATAGAGGGCCCAGGGAAAAAAAGAGCGGTTTTTCTGCTCTGCGATGACACCGACAATCGCCCCGAGAATAATGCCTATGACAAGCGTTAAAGTCATACGCCTTATGCCGAACCGTTTGCTAGAGGATTAGTATCGTTGATCTTACTTACAAGCGTTTCAAAAGAAAAAGGTTTCGGGAAGTAGCCATCCGCTCCCGCCCGGTAAACATCCTTGAGCAGATCTTGAGTATCTCTTGCCGTCATGATGAAAATAGGTGTGGTTACTTCATTTTCTCTCAGCTGTCTACAAACATCCAGGCCATTTTTTAAAGGGAGGAAGACGTCAAGAAGAATGACATCAAAGGGCCGCGACTCAGCCATGTCCACTCCCGTTTGGCCATCGTGAGCAACCTCGACCTCGTGCTCCTCGGCTTCCAACCCTCTTTGCATATACCCTGCGATCCGTTCGTCATCTTCGATGATTAATATCCGCATTTTTTCCCTGATTCAAGTAATGGCTCCCCTGGGGAACCCACTCCAGAGTACCCTTTAACATATCACACGATTTTCCGAAGTCAATCCCCAGCCCCAAGACGGCTGTGAAGACAAGGCCAGAGTCCATAAGGACGACCGAAGCGTACTCACCGTGCGGTGAGGAGTCTGTTGGCCGATAACGCAGTATTTCCAGGCGAATCGGGGGTTTCTAATTCCGCAATCGCGGAATTAGGGCCAGCCTCTTCCAACGATACAACCGGGAACGGTTTGGGAGACCAATCTTCTCATCATAGAGGATGTGGGACAGATCTTGTTCCGGAGGAGGAGCCGTCCCTGTTTAAATCTTTTCGATCTCGATTTCGAAGGAGACGCAGGGCATGCCGATCTGCCAGCGGGTCAGGACATCCGGATCAAGTTCTCCGATCAGGCCGATCTTTCCTTTTTCGGCAGAAATAGTCCCGGACCGGCCTTCGATAAAACTCGGATGGCAGATCGACTCCAGACGGCATCGCCCGGAGAAACTTAGGAACAGGGCCTCCAGGACGGCATGGAGTTCGGAGAAGGTCGCGTTGGGATGGGCAATCAATGCTGCCAGATGGATGGATGTTGTCGTCGCTTCTTTGGGGTTTTCCCTTCCTGGGCCGGGTGACGTCAATCGGGCAATCTCTCCAACCTCAAAGATCCGATGCGGGTAGAAGGCCTTCGAGCTTGCTCCTTCAACACGCAACAGAGAAGGGAGAAGGGAAGGTCGAAGGAGAGAAAAGCGTTCGTTCATCGGATTTTCAATCTCGACGATCTTTGTTTCCGACCTCTCCTCATCCAATGCGGAGAGTCTCATCCTCTCAATGAAGTCCTGCCGTGAGCCCAGGATATTTGAAATAATCTCCTGGAACCCGAAACCCACCATGGCTTCCCTCAGAAAATCAGAAAGGGTTTCGATTCGGGAGAGAGAGCCCACGGTAAAGGTAGACGGCATCTCCGGTTCGAAAGAGCCATAGCCCCGGCAGATGGCAAAATCCTCAATGACATCAATCGGGTGCATCGTATCGTCCCGGTAGGGGGGCGCGGTGACGTTTAGGTTTTTCCCCTTTGTCTGAACTGTGTAACCGTAGGCTTGAAGCCCTGAGACGGCATCCTCCATCTTCACTTTTTCTCCCAGGACCTGCTCAAAGGTGTCGAGGCTCAGATCGATACTGCTTGAAAAATCATAAGGCATCCGTATGGCCTTCCCGTAATCCGTTTTATCCGAGTATTGGATAGAAACCGGTTCAATGGCCGCGCCGCGATCCGCGAGGTTGCAGGCAAAGATATTCAGGGCCAGCATCACCATTCGTAGATCTGTTCCCGTCACCTCGACAAAGAGTTCTGTGTCGCCGACCTTTACTTCGCCGACCTCACGGCTGTTGATGATGGGAGGGAAGGAAAGGATCTCTTCTTTCGCGTCAATGAGGATCGGGTACTTTGCTGCCCCGAAGAGGGTGTCGGCATGGGCCACCCCTTTCGGATGGTTTTTAATAATTTCCGCAAGGGACATGGACTCGTTAAACCCGAGGGGGACAAAGGAAGTGCTCTCAGGATCGACCAGGTCATAGCGAACCGGGAAGGTGATTTTTGGGAGGCGATAGAGGCCGATCGAAACGGTCTTCCGCTTTCGGCCAAAGGACTCAGCGAGTTTTTCCTGGACCTGGATCAGCTGCTCCAGGATCGGTTCGGTGATGACCATGCCGCGGGCGATACAGGCGGCCAGATAGGGACGGACGCCACTCATCTCTTTTGAGACAAATACTTCTCGATCCGCCTTTGTTTTTGGATCGAAAAAGGGATAGTCCGGTCCCGTTTTTGACTTTTTAAGACAGATCTGCCGGGCAATTCCCTCCGGAGACCAGAGGTCGGGCCGGTTGGTGTCATTCAACTCCACCTTGGCGATGTCCTGCTCCGGAAAAAACTCCTTGACCTCCCCCTTGACCTGCTCCAATAACAACTCCAGGCGGGCCTGGTCAATTTTCTCATGCAAGAGGGATTCAAGGTCGCTGATGGTGACTTCAATTGTCGGGATTTTCGGCCTCCCCTGATTTTTCCAGGACAGTCTGTTTCTCACGGATCATCCCAAGATCGGAAGAAAAAAGATCCCGGATATCTAAGATCTCCAGGGCCACCATTGCCATGCGATCCAGGCCAAGCCCCCAGGCAATGACCGGCACATCCACCCCAAGCGGTTCGGTCACTTCCGGCCGGAAGAGGCCGGCACCCCCCAACTCCATCCAGCCAAGTTTGGGATGCCGAACGTGCATCTCGACCGAGGGTTCCGTGAAGGGAAAGTAGGCCGGAAGGAATTTAATCTCCTCCGCACGGGCCACCTCTTTGGCAAAGAGGGTCAGGAGCCCCAACAGCGTCCGAAAATGAATCTCAGGACCCAGAACAATCCCCTCGACCTGAAAGAAATCCGGGGCATGGGTTGCGTCGACCTGATCATACCGAAAACAGCGGGCAATCGAGAAATACTTTCCAGGAATATTTGGTTTCTCGCCGAGCGTCCGCGCTGACACCGAAGTTCCCTGACTGCGAAGGATCAATCGACGGGTCCGCTCTGCGTCAAAAGGGTAGCGCCAACCGCGTGACCCGCTCTTGCCACCATTCTGATGTGTTGCGGCAACACGGTCGATGGTCTCTTTCGGGATTGTCTGGTCATGGAGGTTCCCTTTGACGAAGTAGACATCATGGATCTCCCGGGCGGGATGAAATTGAGGCATGTAAAGGGCATCCATATCCCAGAACTCACTCTCCACCAGAGGTCCCCGCATCTCACTAAACCCCATCGAAACAAATTTCAGCTTCACCTGGTCGAGGAAACGCTTGTAAGGATGCTTCCGACCGCCGGTGATCCGTGGGGGGAGGAGCTGTATGTTATATTTTCGAAATTGCTTCTCTTGCCAGCTTCCTTCTTTGAGCATTTCCGGAGTCAAACCCCCGATCTCTTCCACCGACCCGACGGCCAGCATTTTCTGATAGATGGCCCCGAAACGTTCCGTCGGTGCATAGGTCCGATGAACCCGCTCGTCGACACGGAAGATCCCTTTGGCCTTACCTCGTTTCCGATGGTGGGCTTCAATGGCCGCCTGATCTTCGGGCGGAAGGGTCGCCACTGGAACGGAATTCTCCATCTTGCCGAGTTGTTCGATCACACGCTGAAGGGACTCGAATTCGGCCAGCTTCGAGCGATCCGCCAATTCCAGCTTCCCTCCAGAAACAATCACCACGGCCCCGCTTGCCTTGAGTGCTCCGATGGCGGAGCTCTTCTCCTCCGGCTCCATGTCAGTGCGTTGCTGCAGTTCACGAATCGGGACCTGTCCCTTATTTTTGATCTCTTCCACCATCCTGAGGAGGGGAGTCTTTTCTTTTGCGTAGGCGGACCCAGTCGGGGTTAGGGACACAAGGGCCTCTACCGATTCATCAACCACCTTCACGATCTCCTTCGTCAGAAGCCATCCAAGCGCCATGGAAAGCTGGGAGGGCTGAAGAGAAGTGTCTCGCTCGAGAATCACCTCTTCAGTCAGCTTGTCGTGGCCGGAAAATTGGACCAGGACTTTCTTTTCAAGAGGATGAAGGCTTTCCGCCAGTTTTGTAATTTCATCATCATTCATGGCTTCTATTTTGTGCTTCCTTCTTCTCTGATGTCCCTGATCGTCTGCCCATAATTCGGGCTCTGAAAGATGGCCGATCCGGCGACAAATACATCGACGCCCGCCTTTGCCAGCATCTGCGTATTCTCCACCTTCACGCCGCCGTCCACTTCCAGGTCTATTTTTAGATGCCGCGCATCAATCTCCGTTCGTGCCTCTCTAATTTTGTTCAGAACCCTCGGGATGAAGGCTTGTCCGCCGAAACCCGGATTGACCGACATGATCAGAAGAAGATCGATTTCTCCGAGAATCTCTTCAACAGACGAAATCGGTGTGGCCGGATTTAATGACACACCTGCGCGTGCTCCATGCTGCTTGACCATCTGGATCGTCCGATGAAGGTGAGGACAGGCCTCCACGTGAACCGTGACCGAGTCGGCCCCGGCCTTGATGAATTCAGGAATAAGATTATCCGGCTCAACAATCATCAGATGAACGTCGAGCGGCAGCGTCGTCACCTTTCGTACCGCGTCAACAATGAGTGGCCCAATGGTCAGATTCGGAACAAAGCGCCCGTCCATGACATCGATATGAATCCAGTCGGCACCCGCCGCTTCCACCGCTCGGATCTCTTCCCCGAGCCTGGAAAAATCAGCCGCCAGGATAGATGGGGCTATTTTGATTGGATCGGATGAGACCATCGTATCTTACCTGCCATTCTTGAACAGCGTGTTTCCAAAAAATGCACTAAGCCGTCCTGATCCACCGGACGGCGAAGAATCGGTCCATTCTATCCGAATTGAAGAGCGTTGTAAAATAACGTTTTTCATTCAGATATTTTCTTGCGGCGGGGGGGAGGCCTTCAGATGGATCTTCGAGTTTCAACTCCGGATGTAAGCTGAAAAAGGCCTCAACAACCTCTTCATTCTCTTCCGGTTCAGTGGAGCAGGTAGCATAAATCAACCTGCCGCCGACCTTCAGATGATGGAACGCTTTTTCCAGGATCGCACGCTGAATCTTGGCATAAGACTCTATGGTTTCGGGCCTCTTCCTCCATTTTCCTTCCGGGATTCTTCGCAGGATCCCAAGCGCAGAACAGGGGGCATCCACCAGGATACGGTCGTATTCCCGCTCCGGGGCCATCGCCTCTTCCGGTGCTTCCGCCGAAACCCCCGGCGTCTGAAGGCGCTTGATGTTTTCTCTCACCAGCGCCATCCTGTCCGGATCGATGTCGGTCGCGACGACCTGTCCCTTCCCTAGCATCAACTCTGCCAGGTGGGTCGTCTTTCCTCCGGGTGCCGCGCAGACATCTAGAATTGTATCTCCGTTCTGCGGGTCTACCAGGTTTGAAATCAGTTGGGCCCCTTCATCCTGAACGTAGAGTCTTCCTTGACTGTACGATGGAAGCGATCGAAGCGACACCCCGCTGATGGCAATCCCGACCGGCGAAACAGCGCTCGGGGTGACGGTGGCCCCCTCCTCTTCCAATTGTTTGATTAAGGCCTTCCGATCCGTCTTTAACAGATTCACCCGAAGGGTCATCGGGGGAACCGTATTGTTCGAGCGGCATAAATCAGTCGTCTTCTCTTGGCCCCATCGATTGATCCATCGCCGGACCATCCAGGCTGGATGCGAATATGTGATGGAAATACAGGAAATGGGGTCGCCCGGGTCGGGTGCTGGCAGCTTATCTTTCTGCCGGAGAACCGTTCTTAAAAGACCATTCACCAGGCGACTTGCCGAGATCCCTCCAACTCCTTTTGACAATTCGACCGAGGTGTCGACCGCGGCAAAGGAGGGAACCTTATCGAGAAAGATGAGTTGGTAGAGTCCAAGCCGAAGAGTATTTCTTATCGGGGCCTTGATATAGCGGACCTTTGAAAAGTGGTCGATCTGCCAATCAAGATAAGTCCTCTGGCGGAAGATCCCATAGACCAACTCTGTCAGGAGACCTCGTTCCTTCTGCTCCAGCCGATGGATCTGAAGGTAACGATCAATAAGAAAGCTCAGGTCTTCCCGACTCTCTTCGGCCTCAGCCAAAAGAAACAACGCCCCCTTCCTGGCAGAGGGGGGCGTTCTCTTCACTTTAATGTAACGTCTCATCTTACCCATCTAAGGTCCCATGGCCGCGTTACTGTGGTGTTCGAATCATCACGTACACACACAACGCTCCGGTTCTGCGCTCCTCGTGCCTTGCCCTGTAACCTTATCTAGGCAACCTGAACATGGGATGCGAAAAGGTGAAGTTATTTTTTAGTAAGTCCTTATTATCTCTGACCGTAGGCCATCCCTTCCAGCCGGGCGACGCGTTCTTCCATCGGGGGATGGGTTGAAAAAAGGGAACGCATTCCTCCGCCCCTCAAGGGGCTGACGATAAACATGTGGGCAGTTGCCGGGTTGGCCGCCTTCATCGGAACACGCCTGTTTGCAGTCTCTAATTTCCGCAGGGCTTCTGAGAGCCAGAGGGGATTGCCGCAGAGCTTTGCCCCGCCCGCATCAGCCGCGAATTCACGAGAGCGGGAGATTGCCATCTGGATCAACATGGCCGCCATCGGGGCGACAATCATCATTACAATCATGCCCAGAAAGCCTCCGCCCCCTTCGTCATCGTCCGAGCGTCCGCCGAAGCCGCCAAAAATCATGGCCCATTGTGCCATATTGGCCAGCATCGAGATCGCGCCGGCAAACGTCGCGGCAATCGATCCGATCAGGATGTCCCGGTGGAGGACATGGGACAATTCATGCGCCAGAACGCCGGTCAACTCCTCACGGCTTAAGACCTGTACGATGCCCGTGGTCACGGCAACGGCGGCATGGCTGGGGTTGCGCCCTGTGGCAAAGGCATTCGGCGTGGGGTTGTTGATGACATAGATCTTGGGCATAGGCATTTTGGCTCGCATCGCCAGATCGGCAACGATCCCGTAGACCATCGGGGCCTCTGCCTCAGTGACCGGCTGGGCGCGGTACATCTTCAAGACAATCTTGTCGGAAAACCAGTAGCTGACCCCATTCATAACCAGCGCAAGGATAAAGGCCAGCATCGCCCCGCCCTGTCCGCCCAGGGCCTGACCGGCAAAGACCATCAAAAGCGTCATCAAGGTCAACAAAAAGGTTGTTTTTATTATATTCATCTCTTAACTCCGTAACAAATGTTGATCACGGCTGCGTTGGGAAAGGGCCCTAATCAGGGGTTCTTTAATTTTCTCGTGGACACAAGGAAGGCCCCTTTATTCATGTGATGGCCCACCGCATATTCATGCGGGGTCATCTTTCGCTTTCCCTCTGGCTGCAGTCTCTTTATTAGTATATAACCTCTCCCTGCTGCCACTTCAAGGCCTTTTTCTGAGAGTTTGAGTACTTCTCCGGGAACACCCCATTTCCCTTCAGCTTTTCCCATCTCCAGAGCGGGAATTTTCCAGCGGTCCCCGCCAAAAAAGGTTACCGTCCCCGGCCAGGGGCTCAGCCCCCGCCATCGGTTGTAGACCGCCTGTGCACTTTCTTCCCATCGGATCAAGCCGTCCTCTTTCTTCAAGAGCGGTGCCTTCGTTGCCCTTGCGTCATCCTGCGGGATGACCTTGAGCTTGCCCTCTTTTAAGGAGGCGACCGTCTCAAGCAGCAATTCGGCCCCGAGCTCTGCCAGACGGGCTGAGAGAAATTCTGCCGTTTCATCGGAATCGATTTGGACCGAACGCTGCAACAGGATCGGACCCGTATCCATCCCTTTGTCCATCTGCATCGTTGTCACCCCGGTTTCTACTTCTCCTTGAACAAGTGCCCACTGGATGGGCGCGGCACCCCGATACTTCGGCAGGAGCGACGAATGGACGTTAATGCAAGGGTACTTTGGAATCTGGAGGATGGTTTCAGGAAGAATCTGGCCGAAGGCGACGACAATGATTAGGTCGGGTGACAATTCAGAGAGAATTTTCGTAAAAAGGGGGTCTTTTTTCAGTCGTTCGGGCTGATAGACCGGCACGCCCTTTTCCAGGGAAGCGACTTTAATGGGTGGCGGAGTGAGGGTCTGTTTGCGGCCTTTTGGGCGGTCAGGCTGTGTGACGACTCCGATGACATTTTCTGATTCACAAATGGCCTCAAAAGACGGAAGGGCAAAGTCGGGGGTTCCCATGAAAATGACGCGTTTTTTATCTAGGGTTCGAACGTTCTTCAGCGTATTACCATGACCTTCCCCATCTCATCTTTTTCTTGAATTTCCGAAGGAATATATCTTTTTTCAGGCTGCTGAAATGGTCGACCATTAAGACGCCATTGATATGATCGACCTCGTGTTGAAGCATCCTGGCAAAGAGCCCTTCCGCTTCAATCCGAATCTCTTTTCCTTCCCGGTTCAATCCTTTTAACTGAACACGAACGGCCCGCTTGACCTTCTCAAAATAGCCCGGAATAGAAAGGCAGCCTTCGTCATCAATCACTTCTCCTTCCTTCTCGATGATTTCAGGGTTGAGGATGACCGTAGGTCCTCTTACATCTTTCGGTAGTTGATCCGACAGAGAAAGATCGTAGATGAAGATGGAGAGAGAGTGGCCCACTTGGGGTGCCGCCAGGCCGATCCCGGATACGGCGTAAAGGCTTTCAAACATATCATCGATTTGTTCCTGAAGCATGCCGTCAATTTCCGTAACCAGTTCACCCTTCTCCGAAAGAACCGGCTCCGGATATTTAACGATCTCGATCACGGCCATGCCATTTCCTCAATCATAGAACACACCTGAAACATGACAGGAAAGCTAGCACAATCTCCTGATGGAGGCAAGGCGAGGGGCATCTTCAAGCACCACTCCCAATCCAGAAGTAATCAATGCTCTCTATCTTAAGTCCAACTGCGTCTTGATCGCTGCGTTTATTTTTTCCATATCTGATTTTCCTACAGATCCATGCTTCCTGATCAATCGCAGCTTGCTTACAGTCATGATCTGGTCTGCCATCGCTTTCCCCTTCTTCCCTTTCACTTTGAGATATGACTCACTCGGGTAAAGACGATCCGTCTTGCTTGATAAGGGAATCACCTGAACCCGGTTTAAAAATTTATTGGACGCATCATTGCTCACAATGACTGCAGGGCGTTTCTTCTTTATTTCCCCTCCAACAGAAGGATCAAACTGAATCCACCAGACCTCACCACGCTTCACGGGCACGATCTCCAATTGCAGCTTCTGACCACTCCAGGGCTTCGGCTTCCCGCTTTTCGTCTTCTGCCATCTGTTCGTATGCGGCCTCCAACTTGGGTTTTATGACATGAGGGCGTACCAGGTTTTCGATAAAACGGCTGATTTTCCCTGGACCAATCACTTCTCGAAGCCCCTGATAGACCGCTTCATCCACTGTTATTGTTAATTTCTTCTGCATGATCTCCCCTCCATACGAATACGTATTCCATACGTATTCTACTTATTTGTCCGAGAAAAGTCTAATTCCACAATCTTGGAATGCAAATGCCTTTCTTTATGCATTTATGCAAGACATGTCCCGATATAGACCACTCTCGCTACGATCCTATTTCTCCGACAAACTCCTACAACAGTTGCCTTTCTCATGCCGGTTCACTAATGGAAGGGGTCAGGCCTGCTCATTGCCTTATTAGCGGAGGTGGCTGTGCGTTTTGGAAGAGATATAATAACCGTAAGCAAAGGCACGCGGCGAATTACACAGCGCCCCAAGATCGGAGACTGAGTCGATACGCTTGAGGAATCTTGTACCATGAATGAAACACAGATAACCCATAAGCCAAGCCTGACCCTGTGCACTGTCGCAAGAACTAAACCTCTCCCTTTAGAGTTGATTAACGAGAGGTTTTGCCTGGTGTACCTGTTAGGGTATGTCCTCTTTTTAGCATCGCGCGGTATATTATTTCCAAAGTTAGGAATATTGATGTTAAAAGGAATGCAGTCCATCCGAATGCGCTTTTGAGATCTGCTATCGAGTTCACAGCCCTGTAGTTAAAATAATTTAAAACGGTCGAGAGGTTTTGAATGGCATGTGCCAAGATGACTGGCATGAGGGATTCTGTTCGTTCATAAATATAAGCATATAAAATTCCCGCTAAAAAAATGCCATCATGGACCGCAATTCAGGAACACGATGAAATATTGAGAAGAGAACACCCGTGATCAACATTGCCTTCGGTGGACCGAATCTTTTTCTGATAGGGCTATACAGCATCCCGCGAAAGACAAGTTCCTCCACCAACGGCGCCAAAATGACGATGAGGAGAATAGGCATCCATAATGACCACGCACCCAACTGACTTTCAAATAAAGTCACCAGGGCATTAATGATCCCTTGTTGTTGCGCTTGTGATATCCGTAGGGCAAAATTTCGAGAAACCAGGGGCAGATTCAGGAAAAAATAGCCTAGCACGCCCCCAATAAGAAGAACTCCAAAAGCCCATTTAGATCCAAAAATACGAACTGATTGTCGGGTGGAAAAATGATAGAGCAATACAATGCTAAATAAGATGAATACCCTTAGAAGAAAATAATATACAGGATTGAATTCAAGACGAAATAAACTTAAAATTTCGGTGGATAGAGACGGGAAGAATATTAAAATGGAGACTGAAAGGATTCCTGTCCAAACTTCCCAATGCTGCTGGTCAAATAGAGTATCCTGGTCCTTGAATCGGTCCTTCCTTGTAAATATAAAGTACCCGATGCTCCAAAAGACAAGAATAAATAATAGATCTTTCCGCAACACCATATATTAAACCGCATCTTACTATGTTTTTTCCCAAGCGCATCTAATAAATCTATGGGTTTGTTACTTTACCATAGATTAAAAATAAGAATATCTCCATGCAAAGTCGGTTTTGAGTTGTACTCCCTTGCATCGTTAATCATTTATTTAGAAACTTCTCTGGCCTTGAGTGAAATTTCAGGGACACGGGCCCGCTTGAACACTGCAACATAATATGATATTTTATAATACCAATTATGGATGGTTGTGCTCTCTGAAAGGGATTGAAATGACCCACTCCAAAAAGCATTCTCGGTGGATCGATCAATGTTTCACTCGAAGAGGTGTATGCCATGGTGTTGTCCTCCTGGTCTTTCTCAGCCTCACATCCGCTTGCGAAGAAAAGCCGAAAGCCTTCCCCCCTCCGAAGGGAGAGAATCGAGTTGAAGTTCTTCAAGTAGAACCTGAAACCTTTCAGGAGACCATTGTTTCATCTGCCGTGGCCGCCCCCTATCGTGAATACCGTGTCAGTATGCAGATCGGCGGGATGCTTGCGGCGCAGCATGTGGATCGTGGGGATTCCATCAACGAGGGGGACGTCCTCTTCAAGATTGATTCAGAGGCATTTCAACTTCGGGTCAAGGAGCGGGAGGCCAACCTTGCACGCGCTGCGGCTCGACTTAATTTCATGGGGGAAGAGCAAAAGCGGAAAAAACCCCTCTATAAGGAAGGAACGATCTCGGAAACGGCTTGGGATAAACACCAATTTGACCTTGCCCTTGCCCGTGCTGAAAGGGATCAGGCGCGTGTCGCACTCGACCAGGCCGAGCGCGATCTTCGCTTGACTACTCTCCGAAGCGCGATTTCCGGGAGGGTTCTGGAACGCTACCACGATCCTGGAGAAGTGCTTCCAGAGGGAACCGTTCTTGCCTGGATCGTGAATTCGATAGAGATCCTCTTCGAGGTTGGCGTCTCGGATATTGAGTTAAGGAACTTGCATCTGAAAGACGTTGTGGAAATCACTATCGATGCCTTCCCAACGAAGTCTTTCAAAGGTCATGTGGTCCGGATCGCCGGGAATGCAAACCCTCAAACAGGAACCTTTGCGGTCGAGGTCAGGGTCCCCAACCCACAACTTGAGATCCTTCCGGGGATGATCGGTCGCCTCAAACTTTTGGGAGAAATGCACCACGATCAAATTGTCATTCCTCTCATGTCGGTGCATCAACAAGGCGAAGATCAGGTGGTCTACATTGTGGAGGAAAACCACATCTTTAGAAAACCGGTCCGCCTGGGAAAGGTCCTGGGGGACCGGGTCATTATTCAGGAGGGGATTGAAGTAGGAAGCACGGTAATTCTCATGAGCCAGAGGCGACTGGCAGAAGGCAACACCGTCAAAATCACAAACGAACAATAACGATTCAGGAGAGATTTTTGAGTATCGCTCGATTTTCAATTAACAACCGGGTGCCAGTGAACTTACTGTTTGTGATGATGGTGGTCGGGGGGATTATTGGATACGCCTCCATGCCGAGGGAAGTCTTCCCCGTTGTTTCGATTGACCGAGTGGCCATCTCCACGGTTTATTCCGGGGTTTCACCGGAGGAGATCGAAAAAAATATCACGATCCCCATCGAAAAGGCGATCAAGGGAGTCAAGGGCATCGAACATCTCGAATCGACCTCCCTGGAAGGAATATCATTAATCGAGGCCACTCTCGAACCCGGTCGGGACATTAAGGGGGTTGCGGAAGATATCCGTTCGCGAATCGAGCGTATGGAAGCCCTCCCTGAAGAGGCCGACGATCCGGTGGTGATTGATATTGAGTTTGAAGCCCCCGTGGTCATGGTTGGGGTCAGCGGTCCGGTCGGTGAGGCCACGCTTCGTAAAGTGGCCGATGAACTGGAAGATCGGATCGAACAAATAGACGGGGTCGGGTCGGTTCGCCTAAGCGGTTATCGGGACCGGGAAATCTGGATCGAGCTTGACCCGAACCGGATGTATCCCCTTGGGATCGGGATTCGTGAGGTCATCCAGGCACTCAAATTACGGAATCTCGATCTCTCCGGCGGACGTCTCAAGGGACAACGGCAGGAACTCCTTCTCCGAACGGTCGGCGAATTTCGTAACCTCTCAGAGGTCAATCAGATGGTGGTTCGGGAAAACCCGACCGGACGCCATATCACCCTTCAAGACATCGGAAACGCGCGGCTGACCTATGAAGAGGAGGAGGACTATGGGCGGATCAACAAGGAACGATCCATCACCCTTCATGTGACTAAGAGTGCTGAAGGAGACGCGATCAGCATTATGGAGGCAATCGAAGCCACTCGTGACCGACTTCGGCAGGATCTCCCGGAAGGTGTGGAAATCAGCCTGACGCAAAATAGTGCCATGTGGATTCAGTCAAGGCTTCGGACGCTCTATTTCAACGGAACAATCGGTTTCACGCTCGTCTGCCTCACTCTCTTCAGTTTTTTAAACTGGCGGATGGCCCTCTGGACAGCCCTCGGAATTCCCGCCTCCTTCCTGGGCGCGCTCTTCCTAATGCCCCTCTTCGGTCAATCGATCAACATGCTCTCCCTCTTCGCCCTCATTGTTGTCCTGGGAATGGTCGTGGATGATGCCATCATCGTTACGGAAAATGTCTATCGCTATATCAGTATGGGATACTCACCGATCAAGGCCGCCATCATCGGAACAGAACAGGTGATCAAGCCGGTGATTGCAACGGTGGCCACGACCATTGCGGCCTTCATCCCGTTGTTGATGATGACGGGGATTCTTGGAAAATTTATGAGGGTCATCCCGATTGTCGTCTCCCTGGTTCTCGTTATGTCTCTTCTGGAGGCCCTGGTGATCCTCCCCTCTCACCTGGCGGACTTTTCCCATTCTCTGCCAGCGAAGTCGCTTTCCTCCGGCCATGATGGACATTGGTTCATCCGTCTCAGACGGCTCTACCAGAAGGCGCTCGCCGTCACCTTGCGGCGACGATACTGGCTGGTGACTGCAGTGGTGGCGCTGACCGTCACCCTCCTCACCACAGCCTATCAAAGTGGAAAATTTGTCCTTTTCGGAGTAAAGGATATTCCCGGTTTTGTCATTATGCTTGAAACGCCGACAGGGACAAAACTTGAGGAAACATCTCGAAGGGTTGCTGAGATTAAACACCGTGTCGCCACCCTTCGTGCTGAAGATGTCCATGCCACCGTTTCTCTGATCGGACGGCAACTTGACCCGGAGACCAACCGAATCAAGAATGGGAGTCATCTTGGACAGGTTTATGTTGAATTGGCTGATTTTAACATGCCGAACCGGAGAAACGGTCATGAGGTCCTGGCCGAGATGCGTGAAAAGATTGTGGGGATCACGGGCCTGAAATCTTTAAAGGTAGAAGCAATCCAGGGAGGACCGCCCGTCGGCGCGGCAATTGAGATGGAGATCAGGGGAGAGGATCTGGGACAGTTGCAAAATATTTCCGACAAAGTCCTTGATTTTTTGGAGGAAATACCCGGCGTCCGAGATCTCCGTGATGATTATTCACGGGGGAAAAAGGAGATTCAGTTTCAGGTTGATCCGGAAAGGGCTGCCTTGTACGGCCTCGACACGGCGGCGGTGGCTGCCGTGGTCCGTGCCTCCTTTCATGGAGAGACGGTCACACGGATCCGGCGCGATGATGAAACGATAGACATCGTCGTCAAGTTCGCCGAGTCCTATCGGAATGATCCTCGATTTTTTGAGCAGCTTAAGGTGGCAAGTCCCGCGGGCATCCTGGTTCCGATTAAGAGCGTCGCCGTGCCAATCTTGTATGAAGGGGTCAATGCGATCAATCGAAAGGACCACCGGCGAACCATTACCGTCCTGGCCGATGTCGATACTAATATTGTCACCTCCAGTGAAGTTGTCAGGAAAATCGAAGCGGAATTCGGTGATCTGGGCCAACGCGTTCCGGGCTATGATTTCCACTTCGGAGGGGAGACCGAAGAGCAAAGGAAGTCCATGCGCTCTCTCTTGAAGGCATTCACCATCACCGCCCTGATTATCTATGCCATCCTGGGGGGCCTTTTTAAGTCTTTCCTTCAACCGGTGATTGTGATGTTTGCCGTCCCCTTCGGGATCATCGGGGTCATCATCGGTCATTTTGTCATGGGGCAGTCTCTAAGCCTTCTCTCCCTCATCGGCGTAGTGGCTCTTTCCGGTATTGTCGTCAATGATTCCCTCCTTCTGGTTGACTTTATCAATAAGGCTCGGGAAGGGGGAACCAGACGCTGGCGGTCTATTCTGGACTCAGGAAAGGTCCGGATGCGGCCCATCCTTTTGACCACGCTGACGACGGTTCTCGGTCTCGCGACGCTTTCCTTTCAGACCACGGGACAGGCCGGTTACCTGGCCCCGATGGCGATCTCAATCGTCTGGGGACTCCTCTTCGCAACCGGATTGACCCTCTTCCTCGTCCCCGCACTCTTCGCAATCGGAGATGACTTTCTCATCGGGTTGAAGCGGCTAAGAGATCGAAAAAATCCCGTACACTAGTGTCGTGTCAACCGTAAAGAGGCGGTTTCAGGGCGGTGAGAAGTGGCCATATGCTAGGCGCGCGAGTGCAGGACTATCCGTAGATAATTCAAGCGAACGCAACAACGCGGATGGCCGCTTATCGGCTTCATGTAGGCGTCGCTTTACGGTTGATACCACACTAGGACCATCACCCAGGAAAAGATAGACGGCAGGGCCTCTCCGGAAGCCCGTCCTCTCAACAGATCCACAGGTCTTTTTATTCCACAAACTGTGTAATAATTCCACAGTCCCCATCGACACCTCGTTTATAACACATTGAAATAACTAAAATATTTAATACAAGACCATTGACACATACGGCATAATCTTTGCTCTATAAAATGGGTGTCATGAGCGTAACGAAACCTGGAAAGGCCCTGATAGGTTTGACCGCAGAGCGGTCGGAGGAAGTGTTGCATGATGTGAGGTGCGACCGTTGCGGTGGCCTTATGTCTTTTGAATGGTTTGCCAACCGAAACGACGAGGGGGGATATTGGAATTTTCAAGGCTGGCACTGCATCTATTGCGGAGAGGTCGTTGATGGCCTGATCATCTCTGGACGAAAATAAAGGTTGTATCACTATTATTTATAAAGTTCCGAACAAGGCAGGCGATTCCCCGGTTCCATCCGGGAACGCGGTTATTCATAACGAGAACGACTTATAAGGGAGGTCTCAGTATGAAATCAAAAAAGATAAGACAATTCTTCGGATTCTTCAGTGCAAGTCTTATTCTTCTTGCAGGTCTGTCCTTGTCGGGTGTTTTGGCCCAGACAGCACGGGTTCCTGCAGAAGAGGCCTTGCACGGTGATGCGTTGTTCCAGGAGATTGAGCAGCAAAACGCGTCCGTGCCACTTTTACAGGTTTCGAATATGACCCAGCAGGAGGTGATGGGGGCAAGGTTGAATTGGGCAACTGCAGAGATGGGGAAGGCGGTGTTTGCTGCTGTCCGCGGAGAAGTGACTGCTCCAATCGCGGAGAACGCGGTTCATGTTATCCGGTCACAGGCGGGATTTGGACATCTTGATGATTTTCGTCTGGCCCTGACCCTCTTGTCGGAGGAGAGAGGGCAGTCGATGACACACCTCGTTCCGGGTCCAGTCACCCCGATGCCTGCCAGGGCAAATAACTATACAAGTGCTGGATGGGGAGGTTTTGCGGAGTTTGGCTTCTTCAGTCTTGTGGCTTTCGCCTATGTCATGTGGTTGTCCTCCTGGGTCGCAATCGATCTTGAACGGCATGGGGTCAGGGAAGAAGAGAAACCCTACGAATATCCGATGGCGGCCTGAGAACCCCATCGCTTTACAGTTATACAGGTCATTAGCGGGTCGCGGGTTGGTTGCCGCGGCCCTACAGTAGCAGGTCAGTCAGATACTTCTTGCGGGGTCCGTCACAGCTTCCTCGCAAGGCCCTCTTCATGGATGACCACTCCCTCCAGAACGGTGAAGGTGTACTCCAGAAGATTGCTACGGTGTCCTGATTTGTCCCGAACAAAGACCTCGAAAAGATGCGTCGCCTTTGCCGCAGTTTTAGGAACGCGGTCTTTCCCCGTGTAGATCCCATCACCTTTAGAAACATCTCCGTTGAGGCCATCGTCATGGAGGGTGATCTCACTCGACTCTCTCCCCTCTCTCCTCTGAAAGAGCGTTCTCTCAAGATCATCATGTCCCTGTGGATCTGTGATTCGGAGGGTGATCGTAAAGACCGTTCCGGCGGGGCCTTTTCCCGGCTGGACCTTCAGATCGGATATGGCCGGTGAGAGGTCTTCTCCCTGTGCAATGACCCAGGGTCCTGTTATTGCCAAAAAGACGAGAAAAAGAAAAATGTTTTTGAAGAACCCCGCCGCAGAACGGCGAAGAGTCTTCGACCCGAGAAGAAAAACCTTTAATTTGTATTCGCTCGTAAACCCCGCCCTAGAAGGACGGGGTTTACGAGCGTTGTGCGTGTTCCGAGCGAGCATATTCACTCTCCTTTCCCTCCTTCTTATATTGAGGATCTTGGTGGAGGTCAAGATCCAATTCCGGAATGAGGGGAAAAGGTGTTTTTTGACATTAACAGGGTTATAAACTATAATAATTTCTTTATCAAGCGAAGGTGATGAAAGGACTCATCTTATTAATCACAATATTGTTTGCGGGATGCGGAAGTGCGCCTCCGATATTGATGCCGACCGCTGACGGGCCAAGTGCTTCCGGCTCAGAGGTGATTCGGGTATTTGTCAAGCCAATCAACACAAAGGGTTTTGGCTCAGAGGATAAGCGTAAGTGGGGTATTGATCTTTCAGCCCATTTCACCGCGTTTGAAGTGCGTGTCATGAACAATACCCGTAAGGAGATCCTCTTCGAACCCCTGCACACTTTCCTCATAGACGACCAAAATCGGAAACATCCCTCCCTGGATAGGGCGGAAAGTGTTCGATACTATACCGAGGGAGACCAGAAGACACTCTTTGCGCTTATCCCTAAGTCAGAATGGCAACTTGGAAGAGATACGGACATCATCCAGAATGGGGTTATTACGGGTGGGGTGATTCAGCCAGGAAGCCAAAGGAAGGGACTTCTTCTTTTCAAGAAGATGAGTGCAGAGCATTGTCAGAAGGTAGTTTTGACCTTGAATGGAATTACGGTTATTAAAACCAGAGAAGAGAAGCGCTTTACATTCCCCTTGAGTTGCAAGGAAGAGAACTAAGCGTTCATATTTATACGGATTTTTCTTCGATACCGGAGCAAGAAACCATCGGGCAAGGCTCATTCCCGAAAATCCGAATATGCCAGGGAGCAAGTCTGGACGATCAGCATTATCGGAAAGGCACAATCGTCCACTGTTCCGATTGAGGCATGAGGTTCCTGCTTTGGGATTAAGCGGGAGCCGTACTTTTTTTCCGGTTGTCCTGGATGGTCTTGTCAACGACGATTCCACAGTTGATACATTTCCAAGCATGGAAAATGATAAAGAAATCTGATAGACGCTCCACATACATCAGACCATTACATTTAAGGCAACTCATTGTCATCTCCTTTATTTACTGATTCATGGTGGTCACTTTTTAACAAGAGCAAGATGTGTGCCAATATAGATATTTTGCTAACATATTGTAAAATAAGCGGATCCTACAAAAGGGAATGAACTAAAAATACAAAATTTTGACGGTCACGACAAAAAATTGTCAGTTAATGGGGTTGCTTATGTTCGGATATCCCTGACTTAGAGACTAAATCCCATCGCGATGGACTTTTTGTCCCGCTGGAGAGGGTCTGTTAATAAATTCAGTTGATCGATTCTGAGTCCTATGGTATCAAAAATTAAAGAATGGCCCCAGGGAGAGCGACCGAGGGAAAGATTATTAAAGGAGGGGGCTGAAGTCCTTTCTGACGCACAACTTCTGGCCATTCTCTTGCGAACCGGGTCAGTGAATACAAATGCCGTTCAGCTGGCTATCGATCTTCTGACGAAATTTCACACATTACAGGATATTTCAAATCTAAGCATCTCCGAACTTTGTTCAATGAAGGGAATTGGCCCTGCAAAAGCGGCCCACTTAAAGGCAGCGTTTGAATTTGGACGTCGATCCCTCGTTCCGCTAACCCCCGGGGTGAGTCTTTCAAAAAGCGAGGATGTTTTTCGGCATTTTTCACCCTTGTTGCGGAATTCCAGGAAAGAAATCTTTAAAATTATTCTGCTGGATCAAAAGAATAAGGTCCTTCGGGATGTTAGCGTTTCCCAGGGAAGTTTAACGGAAACCGTTGTTCACCCAAGAGAGGTTTTTAATCCGGCGGTTCGTGATTCTGCCGCCTCAGTCATCTTTCTTCATAATCATCCGAGTGGTGATCCGACTCCAAGCCATGAAGACAAAGAAATGACGGGACGGCTCGTTGCGGCCGGATCATTGCTCGGAATTCAAGTCCTTGATCATGTTGTGATTGGGAACGATTCCTATTTCAGTTTTGCGGATGCCGGATTTATTGTGAAGCCGTCTACGTAGTGGGGAGATCACACATGAGTAAAAATTTTCATGATGCATTAATGAGCTTCCCTACCTTTTAAGGAGAAAGAAATGCACCCACTTTTGGCCCTTTGGTTAATCGTTTTTGGGAGTACGGTTGTATTATCCGGCGTATTCTATCTGGCAGAGAATTACTCCCATATCTTTGGGAATTTTTATTTCATTACCGGGACCTCTTTCGGGGCCTACTTCCTTTACATCTTGATCAGCTGGTTGGTCCATCGCAAAAAAAAGAAGAATTCATCTTCATTACCTTGATTGGGCCATCCCTGCCACCAGCTTACAAAATCAGATAAGCGCAAGGTCTCAATTGAATAAGTCATGATTTTTTTTTCAGGGCACTTATGTCCTGCTTCTGCGGTTCAAATTTTGATAATAGCGGGCTATGGCTTCGCGAGAACCATCCTCTGCAATTTGCGCCTTGAAGCGAAACATACAGATTTCCTGAAAACTCAACCCAGACTTAATCAGAGGTTCCTATACAAAATACCTTGAGAACACAGGTTAGTCTTTACAGGAAAAATCCATGGTGAAAGACAATATCATCAGACTTTTCGAGGAATTGGCGATTCTCCTGGAGTTAAATGGCGAGAATCTGTTCAAGAGTCGGGCCTATACCAATGCGGCGCGTATCCTTGCAGATTTTGAGGGCGATATAGGCGAAGCCGTGCAAGATCGCTCTCTTCTGGATCAAAAGGGGATTGGAAAGACCATCTTCGAAAAAGTATCTGAGATTTTGACAACAGGGCAACTCTCGGCGCTTGAGAAGATGAAGGCCGATACACCGCCGGGACTCTTGGGGATGTTAAAAATAAAAGGGCTTGGGACAGGGAGAATCCGGACCATCTACCAGGAATTGGGTGTAAGGGACATTATCGAACTGGAGTACGCCTGTGTTGAGAACAGACTGATCGGTCTCCCCGGGTTCGGAAAGAAAACGCAGGAAATGATTCAGGAGAAAATCACCTATCTTAAAAAGGTTGCAGGACTTTTCCATTGTCATACAGCGCGTGTTGAGGGGGAAAAGCTCCTTGACTCTCTTCGTCAATCCAAGGGAGTCATCCGCGTGAGTCTCGCCGGAGCGCTTCGAAGAAGGAGCGAAGTTGTCGAAGAGATAGAGCTCATTGCAAGCACTGAAGATCCTTCGAGTTTGATAGAAAACTTCAGAAGATCCCCGGAAACAGATAAAGAAATAACGCATTCCGGAAGAGCGGAGGACGAGGCGACAAGGAAAAAATTTTCGTTTTATACAAAGAGTGGGCTGTTTGTAAATCTTCATATCGTGACGGATGATCAGTTCCCTTACCTGCTGCATGATCATACCGGAAGCGAGGTCTATCGCAAGGCCATATCTGATCGGGCCGGCACAATGGGAATGAAGGTTTGCGGTTTCGGCCTTATTCTAGAGGATCACATTCTTCCTTGCAAAAATGAAGAGGATATATTCGAGACCTTGGAACTGGACTATATTGAACCTGAATTACGGGAAAATATGGGAGAGATTGAAGCGGCGGCAGAGCATATTTTGCCGGTATTGATCGAAGAGAAGGATATTCGAGGGATCTTCCATGTACATAGCCATTACAGCGACGGGGCATCCTCACTTTCTGACATGGTCAATGCGGCAGAGCGCTTAGGGTATGAGTACATTGGGATTTCGGACCATAGTCAGAGCGCTTTCTACGCCAATGGCATGAAAGAAGATCGCATCAAAAAACAGCACGAAGAGATTGATCAGCTTCAAGAAAAATATCCGGAGATTCATATTTTCAAGGGGATTGAGTCCGATATCCTTCCAGACGGATTACTTGACTATGATGACAGCACACTGTCTTCTTTTGATTTTGTTATCGCATCGGTCCATTCTAATTTCAATATGTCAGAGAAGGATATGACCCGAAGGGTAATACGCGCAATGCGTCATCCGAATGTCACATTTCTGGGGCATCCCACCGGGCGGATCCTTTTGGCCAGAGAGGGTTACCCCCTTAACCTCCCGGAAGTGATTAAGGCCGCACGCGAACACAAAGTGGTTATCGAATTGAATGCAAGCCCCTACCGCCTTGATCTGGACTGGAGACACTGCAAGATGGCGAAAGAGGCCGGCGTTCGTTTGAGCATCAATCCGGACGCGCATGGGATAGAGGGCCTGTCGAACACAATCTATGGAGTTGGCATTGCCCGAAAGGGCTGGCTTTCCAAAGAAGATGTCCTCAACACCCTCCCTTTAAGCGAAATCTCGCGATATCTTATCGGCAAATAAAATGCTTTTCCTGGGCCAACAGTTACTTCAAGGATCAATTCCAGATCTCTTCTCACCCTACCTCCTTGCTTATCCACCCATTCCGAAGTAAGATAATCTTTAGCGACCTTTTTTATGGAAAGGCGATGCCAAAAAAAACAAAGCTTCCCGAAACGGATGAAGGGGCGACCCTTTACAACATCGATCCGATGATCATGAAGTGGCATTATGAGATCGATTATATCCATTCGTATGCGCAGGACTCTCCCTTCTTTTCCGGCCTCTCTGAGGGAAAGCTTCTTGGGAGTGCTTGTATCCAATGCCCTTCAAAATTTGCCACGCCTCGTTCTCACTGCATGAATTGTGGTGCGAAGACCGACTGGTTTGAATTGCCGCATGAAGGGAAGATTCACACCTTTACGACCTGCTTTTTCGGCGGCGAGGCCTTCCTAAAAGAAACCCCATTTACCCTCATCCTGGTAGAGTTTACGAAAGTTGATACCCTCTTCCTTGCCCGGTTGATCGGGAGTCATTCAGAGGAAATCCGAATCGGGATGCCGGTGCAGGCCCGATTCCTGAGAAAAAGCCGGTTCAAAGTGACTGATATTTATTTTGTTCTGAAGGCGGGTCAGGAATGATGGATTTTGATTTAACCGATGAACAAAAACTTCTCCAACAGACAATCCGTGATTTTGCAAAGACCGAGATTGCTCCCGGCGCAGCGGATCGGGACGAAAAAATGTCCTTTCCCCATGAACTGATTCCTAAAATGGCCGTGATGAAACTTCTTGGAATTGCCATCCCGGAGAAGTTGGGGGGTGCCGGACTCGGCGCAATGGAGACGGTGATTGTTCTGGAGGAGATCGGACGGGTCGATGGGGCGATGGCCCTCATTGTGGCCTGCATAATTCCCTCTGCACCATGCATCTTTATCGCTTTGGGACGGAGGCGCAGCGGAAGAGGTATGTCGTCCCGCTGGCGAAAGGGGAGAAATTGGGGGCTTGGGCCTTGACCGAGGCTGGATCGGGTTCAGATGCGGCGGCCTTACAGACGACGGCTGTCCTGGAAGGTGATGAATGGGTGATCAATGGGAGCAAGCTCTTCACAACTCAGGGGGCAACGGCCGGGATCACGGTCATTTTGGCCTCCACCCTTCCGGGAGAAGGGGCCAGCGGTATCTCGGCCTTTGTTGTAGAAAAGGGGACGCCGGGCCTGAATATCGGGAAGATAGAGAATAAACTTGGCGTTCGGGCCTCGGATACCGCCTCTCTCCACTTTGAGAATCTTCGGATTCCCAAAGAGAATTTAATTGGCACTCCTCATCAAGGTTTTCCGAATATTCTTCAGATTCTGGATGGCCGTCGGCCTGGCTCGAGGGGCGCTGGAAGAATCGATCCGCTATGCAAAAGAACGGAGGCAATTCGGACATGCTATCGCTGATTTTTAGGCGATTCAGGCTAAGCTCTCCGACATGTCCTCAGAGATTGAAGCCGCTCGGCTTCTGGTTTACCGCGCCGCCTTATTGAACGATCATGGAGAAGACTTTAAACTTGCCGCTTCAGAAGCGAAACTGTTCGCGTCAGAGACTGCGATGCGCGCAACGTCCCAGGCGATTCAAATCCATGGCGGTATGGGTTATCTGAAGGATGCCCCTGTGGAGCGTTACTTCCGGGATGCAAAGATTTGCGAGATCGGCGAGGGAACCTCTGAAATCCAGAGGAAAGTGATTGCAAAGGAAGTCCTGCGATAAGACGGCATCCATCAACAAGATTCTTCAGGGAGAGCTTCGTCCTGCTTCAAGACTCCTTACCTTAATAGAGCGCCGTGACCCTTCTGCAATCTCTTATTTGAAACAGCTCTATCCTCATACAGGTAAAGCCCATCTTATTGGGATCACGGGGCCTGCAGGCGTGGGGAAAAGCACCTTGATGTGCCAACTGGTTTCCGCGTTTCGTCAAAAGAAGAAATCAATCGGGGTGCTGGCCATCGACCCGGCCAGCCCTTTCACCGGTGGGGCGATCCTGGGAGACCGGATTCGGATGCGGCCTCATTTTCTGGATAAGAAGGTCTTCATCCGGAGTTTGGCGACGCAGGGTGCGTGGGGTGGGATCAGCCCAGCTATTTTTGACGTGATCCATGTCCTTGATGCCATGGGGAAAGAGATTATTTTCGTAGAGACGGTCGGTGTCGGTCAGGATGAAGTCCAGATTGCCGGGCTGGCTGAGACCGTTGTTCTTGTTCTCTCTCCGGGGTTTGGAGATGTCGTGCAGATTCTGAAAGCGGGGCTCCTTGAGATTGGAGATATTATTGTTGTGAATAAAGGAGATATCAAGGGCGCAGGACGCCTTGTCCAGGAACTGAAAGAGATGGACCCCTCCCGCACGATTATCAAAGTCTCGGCGACGAAGGGAGAAGGCCTTTCATCCCTCGTGACGCTCTTGGAGCGGGAAGGTCTTGTAAAAGAAACGCTCCGAAAGAATAAGACCCGTTTTGTGGTGGAAGAGATGAAGTCTTTGCTCCGGGAGAGTCTCTCCATGGGAGGGATAGACCTTCCGTTTACAGAAGAAGAGATTGACGCGGTTTGCAGGCGGAAGCGAAGCCCTTATACCCTGATCGGCTCCTGGATTGAAAAGAAGCAACCTTAGTTGAACATTAGGATTTTTTCTTGAGTTCGAAGATGACTATTTTTGCGATTTCTTTGAGGGTGTCAAATACCCCCTGACCCGAGGCGGCAACTGCATCAAAAGAAGGGACTTTCCTGGGATTCAACGCGCGATTCAGTTCTTCAATGGGAACCACGTTTGGAAGATCTTGTTTATTATATTGAATAACAAAAGGAATCTCATCCAGATCGAGACCTTGTGCCTTTAGGTTTTTCCTGAGATTGTCCATGCTCTCCAGATTGGCTTCCATCCGTTCTACCTGAGAGTCCCCAACGAATATAACGCCATCTACACCGCGAAGGATGAGTTTTCGACTTGCGTCATAAAATATTTGTCCCGGTACAGTATAAAGATGGAAGCGGATCTTGAACTCTTTGATACTTCCAAGGGCCAGGGGAAGGAAATCAAAGAAGAGGGTCCTTTCGGTTTCCGTGGCAAGGGAGATCATTTTCCCCTTGCTGTTCGGGTTAATTTTTTTATAGATGTAGACCAGGTTTGTTGTCTTTCCACAAAGGCCAGGGCCGTAGTATACAATTTTGCAACTGATCTCGCGGGAGGAGTAATTAATAAAAGACATCGTATATCCTTATGGAAGATGAGTTCTCTGACTGAAGAATACGCAACTATGCCATCGGATGAAGGGAGGGCACAATGCAAGGTGGATGAACCCAGGGGACTCCCTGATTATCCAAACAGGTTTTCAATATCTTCGTCCGTAATTTCTGTAAATGGAGTGGGTTTTCCTTCTTCTGAATTTCTTTCATTCATTGTGTCTAAGATGTTGTTGAAGATGCCGGTAAGGGCTGCGACACTTTTTTTAACACGCAAGCGAACGAGTCCGAGGGAAGAGCGATGGTCAAACACGACAACTAGTATCGCCCTCTGTCCGATCAGAGAGATATGAATGTTGTCTTTTTCACCCTCATGGAACAGGATAGAAAACTCTTTTTCTCCAATTAATTCTGCCATTCCGCCGGTCGCGGCGATATTCCCTGCGGTCAGAGAAGCGAGAGAGGTTGTATCTAGACCCTGCGTTTCACCAACGCTGGCAATAAGCTGACCATTCTTGTCGACCAAAAAAGTGACTTTGGCACTGGCGAGCTGGTTAAGCTTAACAAGCTCGCCGTCTATCTTCTTGAAGTCCTCCTCATATATCTCTATACTGGTGTTCACCACTTCAGGTTCTATCCTCGTGTTTTTTCAGTATATATCCTATACTGTATACCATGCGTTACTCGATTACGCAAATCCCGGCCTGGTAAGGAGGGCAAATCCTGGTGCTCATATTACCAGAGAAGGGTTGATTATTCTCTGGGGCCTGTGCCTTCAATCTCGGCGAGCCGATCAACGAAATGCCGAGACCACGTCAAGTAAAGGGCCCCGGCATCTTTCATCGCCAAGGCTCCTTTGATAAGGGATTGAACCTCTTCTTCATCTGTTCCTTTTTCTTCAAGGGTATCAATCGCTATTTTAAAGCGGTGATTCAAGTCCTCCATCGCCTTCAGAACATTCGATAAGGGTTCTTCTATACTTTCTGCCATGATTTCTCCTTCTCCTGAAGAAAACTTCAATACAAAAAAACCCTATCGCCGAGGCGGGATAGGGTTTTTCCATGAGTCGTGATTAGATTAATGGGCTTATCGGTGTACGAGTACAATTGCATTATGTTTTGCAGCACTACAAACCACAACACAAAGCTCGCAACCCTTGCATCGTTGTTCTACAACGACAGCGACCTTCTTTTCCTTGTCAAACAGAATGGTATCCGCTTCTGGACAATACATGATACATAAGCGACACCCTTTGTGCGCAACACACGAGTCATCAATAACTTCAGCGACAGCATACATTCAAACACACTCCCTGTACTTCAAAGATTAAACCAACATTGGTGATTTGATTGTTTCAGCCCATTCTGCGCCGATATCATATACGCGGCGGATTGTTTCCATATTTTTCTTCAAGAGCTGTTCTTTCTTGGCAAATTTCTTCTTGATCGCTTCATCCAGTGTAGCGGTCCCTCCGGAAGCCACATACTTCTTTCCAAATCGATCCTGAATGGCCAATTCCATCGAGTCCATCGTGATCAGCTTGGTCGCCCCCATCAGGGCACCCAACATCCCCATATTGCTGGCCAGCTCAGTGCCGGCGATTTCAACGGCCAGGGTTGTCGCAGCGATGTAAAAAATAGGGACATTCTGGCTCTCAAGGAAGTCAAGATCCGCCTTCAGCAGGGGGAGCGGGGAGTCTGAATTGATAATCAACAGACCGCCCGGCTTGATCCCGGAATAAAAGGGCATCGTATAGCACTTCCCCATCGTAATGACCTGGGGGTGAAACACCATGATGACATCAGGATAGACCAGTTCACCGCGATCATAGATTCTCTCGTCCGCAATCCGGACATAGCTCTCAGCAGGGGCCATCCTCTTTTCCGCTCCGAAGAAGGGGTTCGAGATCGCATGCCGACCATCTTTTGATGCTGCCGTGGCAAGGACATGGGCAGAGGTCACCACACCCTGCCCCCCTAAACCAGACATTCTCAGATTCAAGCGTTTTCGCATAACGGACTCCTTATCAGGCTCGTGCTGCTCTAAGGGCTTTTTTCTTCGCCTTCCTCTCGGCATCCACTTCATCCAGGAAGACCTTCGCCTCGTCGGAAATATATTCCTTGAATTCGAAGCGCTTTCCGGGACCCTCGGAATCCCGCATCTCCTGCAACCCTTCCATCATTTGCTTTCCAATCTCGAGAATGCACGGCGTATAGAGCTGAATATAGGTTGGGCCGATTTCCCTCGCTACCAGGATGGCGTTCCGGATGGCCTTCTCTACGCGATTCGGCTTGCTGACCGTCATCATCGCAACATAGTGACATCCGGAGTCCCGCGCGATTTCAGGAAGGGGGACCTTGTCGAACTTTTTCCCGGCCGGGGCCATTTTCCCGACAAAACCTTTTTGCATCAGGCCGCTCTCCTGACCACCCGTATTGGCGTAAAGTTCGTTGTCAAAGCAGATTGTCGTAAATTTTTCCTGACGAAACCACGACTGCAGTGTCATGTCCAGGCCGATATCGACCGTTGCGCCATCCCCTGCGAGGACAACAACATCTTTAACCTTGTCAGGGAAGCGAAGGGCAAGCGTCCTCTTCAGTCCAGAGGCAACGGCATTCTGATTCCCAAAGAGTGAGTGGATGTTGTGAATCGCCACATGGGGGAAAACCAGGCTGGTACAGCCGGTTGACCCGACCATGACGGTATCCTGCGGATTAGGGAGACAGGCCAGGACATACCGAAACGCAATCGACTCCGGGCATCCCGCGCAGAGCGAATGCTCTTCGATAAGCTCCTTGGCCACGCCGACATCTTTCCATCCCCGGTCTTCTTTTCCATAGGTCGCTTCTTCCACCAGCTCCTGGTATTCCGGCGGCATAATATCGAAAAACTCGTCATTAATCTTAATCTTATCCATGAACGGCCTCCTTTCTTCCTGCCAATACCTTCTTGATCTCTTTCACGATGACCTCGGGAGGCATCGTCATCCCGCCGCAGACATGTGGACCTGCAATCACGCGTTCATTGTCTGGAAGGATCGCCTTGATTTCCCGCGCCATCCATCCGGCAACGTTGAATTCCGGCACAAAAATCAATTTTGCATTCTTGGTCGCCTGGCGAAGTTCCTCATGCGGAAAGGGCCGAATGGTCTTGATCTTGACGATACCCACCCGGATGCCTTCATCGGCCAGGAGTCGAACTGCTTCCCGGCCCTGGGCGACCGCTGTTCCAGATGAGACGATCAGGATGTCGGCATCGGTCCTTTCTTCTTCGATCAGTCCGCCTATGAGGCGAATCGTATGTTTTCGCGAACGCTCGCACGCGGCCCGAACCTCCTGCTGCCAGCTGGCATGGGTCGCGTAGCTGATGTAGTTGCTCTTCATCACAAAAGGGTCCCGCATCATTCGGATGGGAGGCACCTCCATGTCCATACAAGGGACCGGCGAGCGATAAGGATCATAGGGGGTTAGGGTGATGTCGGCGGGCGGGAGCATGACCATATCTTTCGTATGGCTCACAAAAAACCCGTCGATACAAACCGCAATCGGAATATGGACGTCGGGTTCTTCTGCCACAATAAAGCCGGCTAAGAGGAAATCCAGGAACTCCTGGGCCGTCTCAGCATGCCAGATCAACATGCCTGTTTCGAGAATCATTCCCATCTCAAGGGTATCCGGCTGAATACTCAAAGGGGAATTGACACCGCGAACCATCACATTGATCAAGATCGGAAGACGAGAACCTGCCCACATCGGGAAGTTTTCATAAGCACGCAAGGTTCCAGGTCCGGAGGTCGTGGTAAAGACACGTGCGCCCCCGAATGAGGCACCGGCGCATTCTGACATCACGGCAAACTCATTCTCACCCCTGAAGTATTCGCCCACATAGCCTTCCACGTACAACTCACCGACAAGCGCGGCGGCCTCACTCTGTGGCGTAATCGGGTAGGCAATAGAGACATCGACACTTGCTCTTCGGATCCCCTCCTTCACGACCTCGCTCCCGGTCATGAATTCCTGTGTTCTGGGTGCCTCAAACAGCATATACTCCGGCTCAACAATCTTCTGGCCTTTCTTGTTATAGGTACCTACGAGAGATTTTGTATCCATGCCTCCCCCTTTCAAATAAGTGATATCCGCCCTTCGGGACGCCGCAGAAGGGAGGATTCTCTAAGAAATGCCTTATAAGGTTTTCTTGACGTCCTTAATTGCTTCGACCAACATCCATATCTTGTCTGGCGTGGCGTCTCGAAATGTGAGCATTGCATCCTCATGGCCTGCCTGAGCACACATTGCAATCGTATAGCAGTTCGTCCCGCCTCGGATAATCTTCAAGGAGAGATTGGCCTGATGGCAATGAACCCCCACAAACATACAGACGTCAATCTTGTTATGCCAGATGGTTAAGTTCGGGTGATTCGGGTTGATTTCAACCTCTGGATTGATCTTGGGATATTTAGGCCGGTAGTCGGGCATCGGAATAAGAAGCGCCTCTGGATTATGGGCCTTTAATTCATCATACATGGCCTTGATTGCGGTCGCCTTTTTTACAGATTTTTCGTTCCAGTTCCAGAGGACAAGTGGACCGGGGAAGATGGTCGGGATCTTTGCGGAAAGGAAACGCCTTGCGGCCTCCTCCATTCCCACATCTTCATGGACGACCTCACCCGCAATAAGTGCCTGCCCGGGGTCGGGAAGAACCACACCGGCACATGCAGCCGACGGGGGCAGATAGGCCTCTGGTCCGACTTCTACGCGATATTTTACCATAAGAATCAATCTCTCCGTATAATGTGAAGTACAGCTTAAACAGTTGAACCTGGCAACGGGTTGATAATCGGCAAGAAAAGTGCCATATTCTAAAAAAATAGCATAGCTTCTTTTCTCAAGTCAAGGAGAATTCAAATGGAAAATAGGATATGGATCAAGAGAAGAGCTGATCTGTAACAACAATTTTCTCCTGCCGTTTCGGCTGACTGAAGACCGCTTCCCTAGTTCAATCCCCCTCATTGCCCCGATTGCGGTAATGAGGAACCGCCGATTCTCCTGTAGCCGATCATGGGATATCCCTGCGCGTTGACATTGATTCAACGGAAGTGATAGATTCTTCAGTGGGTTACGGGGGCGATCTTATGTTGATTCAAATGAAGGTGCGGGGCCTGATCTTTGATCCCTATAACAATGCTTACATTGTGATCTTGCGGGATGAAGAGAACATGGAAGTGCTGCCCATCTGGGTCGGAAAACCTGAGGCGAACGCGATTGGTTTGGCTCTGGAAGGCATCTTTACACCGCGGCCGATGACCCATGACCTTATTAAAAATGTCCTTGATGCCATTGACGCGAAGGTCATCAGCATCGTTGTGACAGACCTCAATGACAATACCTACTTCTCAAAGACACACTTAATATATAAGGACTCAGAATTCACAATAGATTCCAGGCCCAGTGACGCAATTGCCTTGGCTTTGCGGGTGGAGGCCCCTATTTTCGCGACGGGGGGGGTCATCAAGAAACAGAGTTCTCAGGAATTAGATCGCTGGCTTGAAAATCTCAAACCGGAAGACTTTGGAAAGTACGATACTTGACCGGGAAAGGATCCCTGAGTCTTTCTTAAAGCGTGCCTCCCCCTACACCAGACCTTATAAAAAACCGGTCAAGTTCTACGAAGTGCTAAATTGCATGCTTAAGGATTAGGGTACATTGAATATTCCACTAAAAGTCCATTCGGTCATTACAGATCCGAACACGGAGGCTCAGATTGTCATTCTGAAGGATCCCCAAAATATGGAGCTTCTGCCAATATGGGTCGGTCTCACGGAAGGGAATGCCATCCGTCTTGCGATGGAAGGCGTCGCCCCGCCCAGACCGCTGACGCATGACTTGCTGAGTGACCTTCTGAAGTCTCTACACGTTACAATGGACAAGGTTCTGATTCATGACGTCAACGACGGCACTTACTTCGCAACGCTTTACCTTATTCCCAAAAAAATAAAAGACATGAAAGACTCGGGACAATTCACCCCAAACGAGAACAATGAGGAGTTGACCGTTGATGCCAGGCCGAGCGATGCCATTGCCCTGGCGCTTCGCATGGGGGTCCCGATCTATGTAACGGAAGAAGTGTTGCATAAAAAGGGGGCAGAAAACCTCGATGCCTGGCTCGAAAAACTGAAACCCAAAGATTTCGGCCCTTATGATGCCTAGGCCGATTGCTGGCCACTGGCGAATGAGGATCCAATACTGGAATGAGGGCGGAAACCCAAGATCGGCGTTGGATGTTGGGCTAAACCGTTAAGTCGTCTGGGGGACAAGGCCAGAGGTCATAAGGGTGACCGAAGCGTACTCACCCGTACGGTGGAGAGCCCTTTGGCTGATAACGCAGTCGTTCCAGGCGACTTTCTTCTTGACAAGTACGAGGTGTTTATATTAAGAATACTGATTCGGTAGCGACATTGTTCATAATGTATGATTAGACTCAGGTCAGGAATTAAATATGAAAACGGTATCATATAATCCAGCAGACATACAACGGAAATGGTTTGTCGTTGACGCCAATGGAAAGGTTCTCGGAAGAATGGCATCTCAGATCGCGGCAATACTCCGTGGGAAGCACAAACCCGTATTTACACCGAATCAGGATCTTGGCGACCATGTTATTGTCCTGAATGCGGGAAAGGTCGTCATGACCGCCGGAAAAGCGGCGAAGAAGAAATATTACCATCATACCGGCTATATCGGTGGAATAAAGGAAACGACGGCTGAAAAATTGCTCAAAGAAAAACCCGAACGTCTGGTGACAAAAGCGATCACGGGAATGCTTCCAAAAACAAAACTGGGCAAGGCGATGGCAAAGAAGTTAAGGGTCTATGCCGGAGGGGAACATCCCCATGAGGCGCAGCAACCGCAGTCGTTACAATTTTAAAGGAGGGGTTTGGTTTGACGGGGACGGCACATTATATTGCGACAGGGAAACGAAAACAGGCGATCGCGCGTGTACAGCTTGAGCCGGGAGAGGGGAAGATCGTCATCAACGGCAGGCCGTCGGATGAATATTTCCCGAGGCATGCCTGGCAGTTCCTGCTGCAGCAGCCTTTTCAGATCACAGAAACGGTCGGTCAGTACAATACCCGTGTTAATGTAAAGGGGGGAGGCCTTACGGGACAAGCGGGTGCGGTACGGCACGGCATCTCCAAGGCCCTTCTGGAATTGACCCCTGATTTAAGAGGGAGTCTTAAAAAAGAGGGCCTTTTGACCCGTGACCCCAGAGTGAAAGAACGGAAAAAATGCGGACAGCCGGGAGCCCGTAAAAAGTTTCAGTATTCCAAGCGCTAACGTTTCTTTCAACCTTGTGTTTCTCATAGGAAGGTCGAAAGACCTTCCTATTTTTTTGTAACGATTCAGTCCTTGGACGGTCTGAATCGTTACTTTTTCGGAAAGATCGCTCTTGATATAGGGTAAAAATAATGAAAGTCGCTATCGTCGGTGCGACAGGATATACGGGTGGGGAGTTGCTCCGGCTTATGGTACAGCACCCCAAGGTCGAAGTCGTGGCGGTCACGTCTGAACGTTCTGCCGGAAAATCGCTCGTAAGCCGACTCCCTTCTTTGAAGGGACAATATGATCTGGTTCTTGAAGCACTCGACATCGAGAAAGTTGCAAAAAAATCGGACCTCATTTTTGTTGCCCTTGCCCACACACAGGCGCTTGATCCTGTCCGGCGATTTATCAACAACGGGAAGAAAGTGATTGACCTCTCGGCGGATTATCGCCTGCGGTCGCCAGCCCTTTATAAAAAATGGTATGGAACTGCGCACTCTGATATCTCCCTCTTGAAAAAAGCCGTTTATGGTTTAACAGAGGTCTACCGCAAGAAAATACAGCGCTGCGACCTCGTCGCCAATCCGGGATGTTATCCAACCGGGGCGCTTCTCCTCCTTTATCCCTTCCTGAAAGAAGGGATCGTCGATACTTCCCGAGAGTTGATTATTGATTCTAAATCAGGCGCGTCCGGGGCGGGACGCACTCCAAGTGGAAAAACACACTTCCCAGAACTCAACGGAGGGATGGCCGCCTATAAAGTTGGAAATCATCAGCATCTTCCTGAAATTGAACAGGAATTGTCACGAATCGGAAAGAAAAAGATGAAGGCCTTGTTCACGCCCTACCTTCTCCCGATCAACCGCGGAATTCTGACAACGATTTATCTTCCCCTGACGAAAAAACTGTCCCAAAAGAAGATTGACGCCATCCTGGACATCTATCGGGATGAGCCCTTCATCCGGAGACGGGAGGAATCACCGGATCTAGCTCATGTCCGGGGTTCCAACTTTTGCGACATTGCCGGGTTTGCGACCGACTCCGGCCGAACCGCCATCCTTATCTCGGCGATTGATAACCTGGTGAAGGGGGCCTCCGGTCAGGCCATCCAGAATATGAATGTGATGATGGGTTGGGACGAGTCTCTAGGTCTCCAGTCGGCCGGTCTTTTCCCGTAGGGGAGAACGATTCAGATCACCCATCTTTTGATCCATGGCAGCTTTGCTGCGGTTCTGCGCGCCGCACGCCTTGCCCTGAATCAAAATCTAGGCAATCTGAACCGTTCCCCGTGATTGAAAGGATTGGACCTTAATATTTATGAAAAAACAAGAAAGCCCACCCCGCCGGCTTAAAGGAGGACTGACCGCCGTCCGTGGCTTCACTGCGGCCGGGCTCTCCGCCGGAATCAAAAAGAATGGACGGACGGATCTCGCCCTGATCGTTTCTAAAACAGATTGTAGCGTTGCGGGGGTCTTTACCCGGAATTGTTTTCCGGCCCCGCCCCTCCTTTTGGATAAAAAGCACCTTCGTAACAGGCGAGGAAGGGCGATTGTGATAAACAGCGGCAACGCCAATGCCTTTACCGGCAAGCGCGGCTATCAAGACGCGGAAGCAATGGCTGAAGCGACGGCGCAGACCCTGGGCATCCCTTCCGAGTGGGTCTATGTTGCTTCAACCGGCGTTATTGGTGAATTCCTTCCGGTGAAGAGGATTCTGCAGGGCATTCCGCGACTGGCGCTGTCTCTTTCGGATCAGGGGAGCAAGGCCGCGGCAGAGGCCATTTTGACCACGGACACCTTTCCAAAGGAGATTGCCTTTTCCGCAAAGGTGGGCGGGCAGACGATCCGGGTGGGGGGTATTGCCAAAGGCTCAGGGATGATCCATCCGAATATGGCAACCATGCTTGCTTTCCTGACAACCGATGTCCGGATCAATCCCGATCTTCTACAGGAGGCCTTGCACCAGGCGGTAGAGCATTCATTCCATCGCATCACGGTTGATGGAGATACAAGCACCAACGACATGGTCCTCCTTTTTGCGAATGAGACAAAGGGGGAAAAGATTCGGTCAAAGGGGCGGGCCTTTCGGCAATTTGTCAGTCTCTTGGAGACAACGTCTCTGGCGCTTGCCAAAATGATCGTGCGAGATGGTGAAGGGGCAACGAAGTTGATCGAGATTCAGGTACTCGGGGCACGGAGCAATCCAGCGGCACATCAAATTGCGATGACGATTGCCCGCTCAAGCCTGGTGAAGACCGCCTTCTATGGTGAAGATGCAAACTGGGGGAGGATTGTGGCAGCCATCGGAAATGCCGGGATTCCCATTCGTCCGGAAAAAATTGATCTGTCCTTCGGCCGAACCCCTCTTGTAAAAAAAGGAATCTACCTTGGAGAGTCGGCGGAGTCGAAGATTTCAAACGATCTCAAAAAACGGGAGATCTGCCTGACAGTCTCCCTGAATTCTGGAAAAGGAAACGCGTCGGTCTGGACCGCTGACCTGAGTCTTGACTACATCAAAATCAATGCCTTGTATCGGACCTAGCCCCACATTAATTCCGTTTGTAAGCACTTACGAAGAAAAAAGGGGCTAGGCATTACGCCCCGACCCCTTTTTTCTTAATTGATTTAATTTAATGGCTTAACCGCAGCTGGGGGCTTTTGTGGCTTTGAAATTGTGTGCAATGCCCGGGGTAAAGTGAATCCCCATCATGTCAAACTCTCCGAGGGCAATGTGACGCAGCCAGTACCCTTCCTGGCCCTTCTCCCCCCCATGCCCATGTTTGTGTCCGGGCGCAACCTTGGCACTATGGAAGTGGACAAAACCTGTCTTCCCGCCATCGGGCTGGTCTTCAGCACAGAACCGGCTTTTGATGGCGTCACCCATAAAGAGGAGCTTGTTTTTCTTCGCGTTGACCGGTTTCGCAAAGTGGAAAAAGGACACTTTATTGGTATCGGTCTTCATCCATATATGATTCTTAAGCGGTGGGTCCACCGGCTCGAATGTAAACTGCATCCCCAGTTTGACCCCTACGGCGTGGAGGGTTCCCCCTGAAGGACCAGCCGGTTCATCATGGCCTCCTTCGTGGTCTCCACTTGCGTGAACGGTAGTCGAATGCCCCACCCAGGCGGACGCAAATAATACCAAAGCAAAGATCCAAAATAACCTTTTCATCGTTCTATACCTCCATTATGGTTTTCTTGAGGGGAATACCTCCCATATTACGCAAGGCTAAACCCAACCTCAAGTCGAAACTAAAAAAAGTTCAGGCCACAGTCAAGCATAGCAACCACCATCATTTCAATCTGTCATGATCAACTAACCCGTTCATGCCGATAGAGTTATTGTCAAATCTGGTGTATGAGATCTTCATTAAGCGGCGACCTGATCTGATTTATTGATCTCAATCCCATCTTTAAATGGAACT
>LWDU01037669.1_pt1 | contig 67198 bp, 53 predicted proteins | sample 727161 | NCBI WGS metagenome assembly LWDU01 (sample SAMN04566230, study PRJNA314399) | hydrothermal vent metagenome | isolation source: deep sea hydrothermal plume seawater | place: Mexico: Gulf of California, Guaymas Basin | collected 2004-07-11 | reverse complement strand
TTCCGGTGGTGATTTATCCGGAAGGCTCCCGACAGAAACCCGGTCCTTTGGGCCATTTTAATCACGGCGGTTCGTTACTCGCCTGCCGTAACAAGGTGCCGGTGGTGGCAATCAGTCATAACAGCGGCGATTGCTGGCCGGCCCGTTCCTGGCTGCGCTTGCCCGGTGAAATTATTTTGCGTATCAGCCCGCCCATTAATACCGAGGATAAAGACGCAAAAACCGTTACCCGGCTGGCGGAACAATGGATTTTTGAACATTATCCCGGTGAACCGGCCAAAACCCCGAAAGCGTAATTGCGTTTTTTTCTAATAATAACTACAGTTTCCCGCACAAGGCCGACCCTATCTATTAAGGACCACCGAAAATGACTATCAATCTTGACGATCTTTCTGTCGCGGAACTGGAAAAACTGATCAAGCAGGCTGAGAAAAAGCTCGAGAAGAAACGTCTCGACGCGGTGAAAAGCGCCCAGGCGGAAATTTCCAAGATCGCCAAGGATCTCGGCGTTTCCGTGGATGACCTGCTGCAGGAAAAAGCCAGCCGGCAGAAGAAGGCGGCTCGCAAAACCACCGCCCGCAAGAAGAAAGCAGGCGTTCGCAAGCCCGCCAAGGTGAAATACCGCAACCCGAACGACAGCTCGCAAACCTGGACCGGCCGTGGCAAGCGCCCGGTGTGGCTGCGCGACGCCCTGGAAAACGGCGCCAAGCTGGAAGATTTCGCGGTTTAACCCCGCCGGTTTGAGAGCCAGGCAACCGGGCGCCCGCCCGGTTGCTCCCTTCCGTTTTTTCTAGATATCGAGATTGGACACCTGCAGGGCATTGGACTCAATGAACTTGCGGCGCGGGTCCACGTCGTCGCCCATCAGGGTGGTGAAGATCTGATCCGCGGCAATCGCGTCCTCCACCGTTACCTGCAGCATCCGACGGGACTCCGGATCCATGGTGGTTTCCCACAGCTGGTCCGCGTTCATCTCACCCAGACCCTTATAGCGCTGCACGCTGGTGCCTCGGCGGGCCTGTTGCATCAGCCAGGCCAGGGCCTCGGCGAAGTGGCGGATCGGTTTGCGGGTTTCACCGCGTTCGATGGCCGCGTCGCTGGCCAACAGCCCCTCGAGGGTTTCCCCAAGGTGCTTGATGCGGCCGTAATCCGGCGATTGCAGGAAATCCAGTGATACCCGGTACTCCCGGGGCACCCCATGGGCGATCACCCGTACATGGGGCAGATAGAGGCCTCTCTCGCTGTCCAGCTCCGGGGTCACGGTGAACGTCTGGCTACCGTCGGTGAGCACGTCCACGCGGGCGCTCAAATCCGCGCACCATTGCTTCATGAACGCTTCGTCGGCGAGCTTGGTTTCGTCCACCGAGGCCATGTAGATCATTTGTTCGAGCACCAGGGCCGGGAACACCCGGGACTGGCGGTCAACAATGCGCATCACCTGGCGGTACTCGCCGATCAGATTGCCCAGGGGCTCACCGCTCACCGGCGGGGCATCGTTGCCCGGGTAGAGAGCGGCCTTCTCCAGCGCCAGGTTGGTCAGGTAGTCCTCCAGCGCGGGGTCGTCCTTGATGTAGGTTTCCTGCTTGCCCTTCTTGACCTTATAAAGCGGCGGCTGGGCGATATACACATGGCCGCGGGCGATCAGCTCCGGCATTTGCCGGAAGAAGAAGGTGAGCAGCAGGGTACGGATGTGGGAGCCGTCCACGTCCGCATCGGTCATGATGATGATGCGGTGGTAACGCAGCTTTTCCACATTGTATTCGTCGCGCCCGATACCGCAGCCCAGCGCGGTAATCAAAGTGCCTACCTCTTGGGAGGAAAGCATCTTGTCGAAGCGGGCTTTCTCCACGTTGAGGATCTTACCCTTCAACGGCAGGATCGCCTGGTACTTCCGGTCGCGGCCCTGTTTGGCGGAGCCGCCGGCGGAATCACCCTCGACGATGTAGAGTTCGGAAAACGCCGGGTCCTTTTCCTGGCAATCCGCCAGCTTGCCGGGCAGGCCGGCGATATCCAACGCGCCCTTACGGCGGGTCATATCGCGGGCCTTGCGCGCCGCGTCCCGGGCCCGGGCCGCGTCGATGATTTTCTGAACAATCTGCTTGGACTCCTGGGGATGCTCCAGCAGGTAGTCCTGGAATTTCTCGGACATGGTCTGCTCGACGGCGGTTTTGACCTCCGACGAGACCAGCTTGTCCTTGGTCTGGCTGGAGAACTTGGGATCCGGCACCTTCACCGAAATCACCGCCGTCAGGCCTTCCCGGGCGTCGTCGCCGGTGGGGTTGGCCTTTTCCTTCTTGAGGAAGCCTTCCCGGTCCATATAGTTGTTCAGCGAGCGGGTCAGGGCGGCGCGGAAGCCCGCCAGGTGGGCGCCGCCGTCACGCTGGGGAATATTGTTGGTAAAGCAGAAAATGTTCTCCTGGTAGGAGTCATTCCACTGCATGGCCACTTCCACGGCGATGCCATCTTCCCGGTCGAACTGAAAATGGAACACTTCGTTGAGCGCGTTCTTGGTTTGGTTGAGGTAGGTCACGAAGGCGCTCAGGCCACCTTCATACTCGAAGATGTCCTCGTCGCCGCTGCGCTCGTCCTTAAGGTGAATACGCACGCCGGAGTTCAGGAAGCTCAATTCACGCAGGCGTTTCGCCAGAATATCGTAGTGGAATTCGATATTGGTGAAGGTCTCGGACGACGGCCGGAAATGAATCGCGGTGCCGGTGCTGTCCGTGGTGCCTACCTTATCCAGATCCTTTTCCGGCACACCGTGGCGGTAGCTTTGCTCGTAGACATTGCCGTGCCGGCGGATCGTCAGTTTCAGGGACTCGGACAGTGCGTTGACCACGGAAACGCCCACGCCATGCAGGCCGCCAGAGACCTTGTAGGAGTTGTCATCAAACTTACCGCCGGCGTGCAGCACGGTCATGATCACCTGGGCGGCACTGACGCCTTCTTCGGAATGCATGTCCACGGGGATGCCACGGCCATTATCCGATACGGAGATGGATTCATCCGGGTGGATCACCACCCGGATCTCGGAACAGTGCCCGGCCAGGGATTCATCGATGGAATTATCGACCACCTCGAAAACCATGTGATGCAAACCGGTGCCGTCATCCGTGTCACCGATGTACATGCCGGGACGTTTGCGAACGGCGTCCAGACCCTTCAGCACCTTAATGCTGGATGAATCGTAGTTTTGTTCCGCCATGTTTTTACCTTATGGATCGTCCGATATCCGCTGAACACGGCCATGTTCCACGTGGAACATTCGGGCCGCAGCGCCCTTATGCTCATCAATAGCGGGGTCCAGGTGTTCCCTGTCCACCGCCGTTATCAATGTTTGGTGTGATCCCGCCGCCAGAAACCCCAGCAGCGTCGCCCGGTGGGTCTGATCGAGCTCTGAGCCCAGATCATCCACCAAGAGGGTGCAGACCTTCCCGGCTTCCTGGATCAGGGGAAGCTGGGCCAGCACCAGGCCGTAGGCCATGATCTTAGCCTGGCCTCGGGACACTCGATCCCTGGCAAGACTGCCACCCGCCGTGATCTTGAGTTCGGCGCGGTGGAAGCCCGTATGGGTGAACCCCCGGCGTACGTCTTCTTCCCGGGAGCGGGCGAGGGCGTCCAGATAGGATTCCCCATCCCGGCGCCCCGACTGCAGAACCAGTCCGCCCTTAATCTCTGGAGCGAGCAACGTCATCGCTTCCAGCCAGCGGGCTTTGAGCCGCTGCAGATACCCATCTCTTAACCGTTCAATACTATCAGAACTGGCGGCCAGTTTCTGGTCCCAATAGCCCAACTCCCGGGGGCTCACCCGCCCGCTGCGCAGCAAAGCATTCCTCTGCTTCAGGGCCGCGCTCGCTTCCTTCCATACTGACAGGAAGGAATGTTCCACGTGGAACATTCCCCAATCCAGGAACCGGCGGCGCAAGGCGGAAGCGCCGAATATCAACTCGACGGACTGAGGGTGCAGCGCCAACACCGGCAGCAGAGCGGCCACATCACTCAAGGCGCCGGGTGTTGCTCCGTTGAGCTTCAGGGACTGAATGCCACCAGGAGCACGGCGGATACCGAGGCGATGATGGTTCTCGCCGTTCTCGACCCGGGCAAACAGGGTGGCGGCGTCGGCCCCGTCACGGACCAACCGGGACAGTCGTCCGCCGCGAAAGGAGCGTCCGCCACTGCCAATAAAGTAGATCGCCTCAAGCAGGCTGGTCTTGCCGCTACCGTTGGCGCCGACAATCAGGTTCAGCCCGGGCGCCGGAGAAAACTCAGCCTGCCGGTAGTTGCGGAAATCCGTGAGTCGAAGATCGGCTAACATGGAAGGGCAAAGAGGCGGGGAAGGGTCGGCGCCCGCGGAATGCGGGCGCCGGTGCTTGCGCTGTCAGCGCTAGAGGCGCATCGGCATAACCACATAAATGGCCGCCTCATGCTCCGGGTCGGTGATCAGCGCGCTGCTGTTGCTGTCGCCCAGCTCCAGGCGGGCCTGGGTGCCGTCCATGGTGTTCAGCACGTCGAGCAGATAGCTCACGTTGAAACCGATTTCCAGCGGGCCGCCCTGGTAGTCCACGGACACTTCCTCTTCCGCTTCTTCCTGCTCCGGGTTGTTGGCGACAATACGCAGGCTGCCTTCGGAAAGCTGAACCCGCACGCCGCGGTACTTCTCGTTGGACAGAATCGCCACCCGGCTCAGAGCCTGGCGCAGGGTTTCCCGGTCGGCCATCACCACCCGGCTGCCATCCTTCGGGATAACTCGCTCGTACTCCGGGAACTTGCCGTCCACCAGTTTGGAGGTAAAGGTAATAGAACCGGCTACAATGCGAATGTGGTTGCGGCCCAAGGTCAGACGCGCGTTCTCCGCCGCGTCGGACAGGATCCGCGCCAGCTCCATCACCCCTTTGCGGGGCAGGATCACGCCGGCTTCCTCGCTCTGGCCTTCCAGGGCCGCATCACAAAGCGCCAGGCGGTGGCCATCGGTGGAGACCGCCCGCAGCATGCCGGAGCGCAGCTCGAACAGCATGCCGTTGAGGTAGTAGCGGACGTCCTGCTGGGCCATGGAGAAGGCGGTGTGGTCGATCAACTGACGCAGGGTGTTGGGCGCGATCTCCAGCACCGAACCGCTGTTATCCTCTTCCTGGTTGGGAAACTCGGAAGCGGGCAGGGTGGCCAGGGAGAAGCGGCTGCGGCCGGAGCGCACCAGCATTCTCTCGCCATCCACCTCGAAACGGATATCCGCTTCCGCCGGCAGGCTCTTGGCGATGTCCACCAGTTTACGCGCCGGCACCGTGGTTTCGCCGGACTGGTGTTCCCCCTCCAGCGGCAGCCGCGCCACCAGTTCCAGTTCCAGATCAGTGCCGGTCAAGGAAAGTTGGCCGTCCCCCACTTCCATGAGCACATTGGACAAAACCGGCAGCGTTTGGCGTTTTTCGACCACCGCGGCAACTTGCTGTAGCGGCTTGAGCAGTTGTTCACGGTTGATGGAGAATTTCATGTCGCTTTCCCGTTTCAGTTGATCCGTCAGGACGTCAGGGTCCTCAGGAGGTTTTGATAATCTTCTTCTATTTCCGGATTGGATTCGCGCAGCTCCAGCACCTTGCGGCAGGCGTGCAATACCGTGGTGTGGTCCCGGCCGCCAAAGTTCTCGCCGATCTCGGGCAAGCTGTGGCTGGTCAATTCCTTGGACAACGCCATCGCCACTTGGCGCGGCCTGGCCACCGAGCGGGTTCGCCGCGGTGAGTGCAGGTCCGGCACCTTGATCTTGTAGTACTCCGCCACCGTGCGCTGGATGTTATCGATACTGATCTGGCGGGCCTGCAGGGCGATAAGATCCTTGAGGGCTTCCTTGATCAGGCCGATATCGATCTGCGCGCCGGTGAAGCGCACATGGGCGATCACGCGGCGCAGAGCGCCTTCCAGCTCGCGTACGTTGGAGCGAATACGCTGGGCAATAAAAAAGGCCGCATCATTGGGCAGCTCGACCCGCGCTTCCTCCGCCTTCTTTTTCAGGATCGCCACCCGCGTTTCCAGCTCCGGCGGCTCCAGCGGTTGGGACAGCCCCCACCCGAACCGGCTTTTCAGCCGTTCCTCAAGGCCGTCCACTTCCTTAGGGAATTTATCGCATGTCAGGATGATTTGCTGCCCGTTTTCCAACAACGCATTAAAGGTGTGGAAAAACTCTTCCTGGGACTGCTCCTTACCTGCAAAAAACTGAATATCATCAATCAGCAAGGCGTCCACCGAGCGGTAGAAGCGCTTGAACTCGTTGATCGTCTTGTTCCGCAACGCCGAAATCATGTCCGCGACGAACCGCTCACTGTGCAGGTAGACCACCTTGGCGTTGGGGTTGCGCCGCATCAGCTCGTTGCCCACCGCATGCATCAAGTGGGTCTTACCGAGCCCCACGCCGCCATACAGCAACAGCGGGTTGTAGCCATGGCTGGCCGGGTTCTCCGCCACCTGTTGCGCCGCCGCGCAGGCCATGCGATTGGATTTGCCTTCCACGAAGGTCAGGAAGGTAAAGCCGGAATTCAGGTTACTGCGGTGCTTGGCGGCTCCCCCCAGCTCCGGCGATACTGCCTGGGCGCGGGGTTCGATCACCGGCGCCGCACGACTCTCGGCGGGGCGGCCGCGGTTGACGCCGGCGTCCGGTTGGCGCGGGGCCGGGGCGGCCCGGGAACTGCCCACTTCCAACCGCAACTGGGGCAAGGGGCCGCTTTTCAGTTCGCCCAGCACCTCGCTGATACGTTCCACGTACTTGTCGCGAACCCAATCGACCACGAAGCGATTAGGCGCGAAAAGAGTCAATTCCCCGCCATCCTCGGAAGCCGTCACCTGTAACGGCCGGATCCACATGTTGAATTGCTGGGACGGCAATTCGTCCTCCAGCCGAGTCAAACAGCGATTCCAAAGCTCCTCGGACACATCCCCGCCTTTACCGTCGATGGTGAATAAGACGTTGCATTCTATACCCCCGTCCGGCCAATTATCCACAGCTCCCAGAACCTTTTTCTTTTCACTTTTCCTGTGGATAACTATGGCGGTAACCCTGTGCGTACCCGGGCTCACAAGTCTGGGGATAACCTGGTGGATGGATTTCGTCCCCAGTTGACCACCGGCTGTCCCCCGTTCGTCCCCGTGACTTGCACACAGTTATACGTCAGTTGCCAACAGGCTAAGACATTGCTTTATATGGACTTTTTTCGCTTATCCACAGAATCGGCCTTCCCTTACTATTACTACTGCTACTAAAAACATATAAATATTTAATTCTTTTAGTAACACAACAACCCGCTCCGGAAAGGCTGGTTGACAGCTTGGCCTTGCACGACTATTATCCGCGGCCTCTTAAGCCCATGACTTCCTATTTGGGGATGACGCCATGAAACGGACATTCCAGCCGAGCAACATCAAGCGTAAGCGTAACCACGGTTTCCGTGCCCGCATGGCCACCAAAAATGGCCGCAAAATCGTCGCGGCACGTCGCGCCAAAGGTCGTAAACGGCTGACAGCCTGAGTCAGCCTCTGGCGCTGACCGCTGTCCTCCGTTTTTGCCATGGTGCCAGTGTCAGCGCCCGATACCCCGTCCTTCCGCTTCACCCGAGAACAACGTCTTCTTGACGGTGCGCAGTTCCAGGCCGTGTTCAACGGGCCGGACTGGCGGGTCTCCGATCGCTACTTTCTTATTCTCGCCCGCCGCAACGGCTTGCCCCAGGCACGACTGGGTCTGGTGATCGGCCGTCGCAAAGCCCGCCACGCCGTCGACCGCGCCGCGATCAAGCGCCGCGCCCGCGAGCAGTTCCGTTTGCGCCAGCATGCGCTGGCCGGCCTCGATCTGATTGTGCTGTTACGGGGCCCTTGTCCCAAGGAAGGCGGGCGTTCACTGACACCGTCACTCGCCGAGCTGCTGGACAAGCTGCTTGCCAAGCGTGGGCAAGACTGAGAAACTGCCGTCCGCTTTTTCTCGCCAGAACCCAATCGAATTATGGATATCCCTCGCGCGTTAGTGATCACTGGTATTGCTGTTGTTTCCTACCTGATGATCCAGGCCTGGCAGCAGGACTATATGTCCCCGCAGACCACGCCAGTAGCCCAGGAACAGACCCGGGCCGACGATACCGCCTCCGCCAACGACAGTGATCCGTTGCCGCAACCGGACAGCGCCGAGGGCACCGTGCCGGAACCGGCCGCGGAGCAGCAACAGGCCCAGGCACCTTCCCCCGAGTCCCAGAGTGGCGGGTCCGAGCAGCGCATCGAAGTGAATACCGACGTGCTGTCATTGGAAATCGACCCGCTGGGCGGCGACATCGTTCGCGTGGCGCTGCCGGAATACCCGCGCCACGCTGACACGCCGAACCAGCCGTTCGTGTTGCTGCAGAAAGACGCCAGCCGTACCTATGTGGCGCAAAGCGGCCTGGTGGGTAAAAACGGCACCGATACCGCCGAGGGACGCCCCACCTGGCAGGCCGCGCAGGAGCGTTACCGCCTTCAGGAAGGCGACAAGGAACTCAACGTGGATCTCACCCTGAGCCAGAGCGGCGGCGTGGAGATCATCAAACGTTACACGTTCGAGCGCGGTAGCTATCTGGTCCGGGTCAGCCATATTGTTCGCAACAACAGTGGCGCCACCTGGCAGGGCGCGCTCTACGGTCAGATCAAGCGGGACGGCAGCGAAGACCCGGGTAAAAGCACCCAGGGCTTTATTCCCATGCCCACCTACCTGGGCGCGGCGTACTGGAGCCAGGACAAGCCCTACAACAAGCTGCCGTTCGACGATATGCAGGACGAGCCGCTGCGGCTCACCCAGGAGGGTGGCTGGATCGCCATGCTCCAGCACTATTTCGTATCCGCCTGGATTCCCGATGCCCAGGGGCGCTACACCTATTCCACGCTGCACCGCGAGAACCGTAACGAATACCTGCTGCGCTTTGTGTCCGCCTCGGCGGAGGTTCAGCCCGGCGAGGAAAAGGTGTTCTACGCGGAATTCTATACCGGTCCGAAAATCCAGGACCGCCTGGAAGCGATCAGCCCTGGCTTTAACATGACCGTGGACTACGGTTGGTTGTGGTTCCTGGCCCAGCCGATCTTCCACCTGCTGGTGTTCCTGCAGAGCGGTGAGCTGGATATCTTCGGCCTGCACATGGATCTCGGCTTCGGGGTCGGCAACTGGGGCGTGGCGATCATCCTGCTGACCCTGGTGATCAAGTCCCTGTTCTTCAAACTCAGCGCCACCAGCTACCGGTCCATGGCCAAGATGCGCAAAGTGGCCCCCGAGATGCAGCGCATCAAGGAAGAGAACAAAGGCGACCGGCAGAAGCAGCAGCAGGAAACCATGAAGCTGTTCCAGCGGGAGAAGATCAACCCCCTGGGGGGCTGTTTGCCGATCCTGGTGCAAATGCCGGTATTCATCTCGCTGTACTACGTGCTGCTGGAATCGGTGGAACTGCGTCAAGCGCCGTTCTTCCTGTGGATCAACGACCTGTCGGTGATGGACCCGTATTTCGTCCTGCCGATTCTGATGGGCGCGTCCATGTTCCTGCAGACCCGTCTCAACCCGACGCCGGCCGACCCCACCCAGGCCCAGGTGATGAAATGGATGCCGGTGATCTTCTCGGTGTTCATGCTGTGGTTCCCGGCGGGTCTGGTGCTGTACTGGCTGACCAACAACCTGTTGTCGATCGCCCAGCAGTACCTGATCACCCGCAAGATCGAACGCGGCGGGTGATCGCCGCCCGCGGCGAAGACCAAAAAGCCGGCCCCTCCAGGCCGGCTTTTTCTTTATAATCCCGCCATGTCCTCAGCCAGCTCCGATACCATCGTCGCCATCGCCACCGCTCCCGGACGGGGCGGCGTCGGCGTGCTGCGCCTTTCCGGCGAGCGCGCCCTGAGTATCGCCAAGCTGCTCATTGGTGAGCGCTCACTATCACCCAGAAAGGCCCATTTCGCCGCCTTCAAGGACCCTGACGGCCAGGTGATCGACGAAGGCCTGGTGCTCTGGTTCCCCGCCCCCGGGTCGTTCACCGGCGAGGAGGTGGTGGAATTGCAGGGCCACGGCGGCCCGGTGCTCCTGGACATGCTGGTGGCCGCTTGCGTGCACCACGGCGCCCGCCAGGCGCGGGCCGGGGAGTTTTCCCAGCGGGCCTTCCTCAACGATAAGATGGACCTGACCCAGGCGGAGGCGATCGCCGATCTGATCGACGCCGGCACCCGCGAATCCGCCCGCGCCGCCCTGAACTCCCTGCAGGGGGCGTTCTCCCGGGAAGTGAACACCCTGGTCGAGCAGTTGATCCAGCTGCGTATCTATGTGGAGGCGGCCATCGACTTCCCCGAGGAGGAAATCGACTTTCTTTCCGAGGGCGGGGTGGCCGACGATCTGCGCTCCCTGATCCAGCAGGCGGAAGAGGTGCTGGCCAGCGCCCGCCAGGGGCGTCTGGTCCGCGAAGGCCTGACCCTGGTGATCGCCGGCCGGCCCAATGCCGGCAAGTCTTCGCTGATGAACGCCCTGGCCGGTTTCGACGCCGCCATTGTCACCGAAGTGGCCGGCACCACCCGGGACGTGTTGCGCGAGGCGATCCAGCTGGACGGCATGCCGCTCAATCTGATCGACACCGCGGGTCTGCGCGAAAGCGGTGATCAGATCGAGCAAGAGGGCATTCGCCGGGCTTTCGCTGAAATCAAAAAAGCGGACCGGCTACTGGTGGTGGTGGACGCCCAGAACCTCCCGAACGATCTTGATGACCTGGCCGCGCTGCTGCCGCAGAGCCAGCAGCAGCTGGATGATCTGGCCCTGCCGGTGACCCTGGTGCTGAATAAAGCCGATTTAAGCGGCGACCCGCCCGGCCCGCACCCCAACCGGCCGGACACCTTTATCCTTTCCGCCGCCAGCGGCGCCGGGATGGCGGCGCTGCGCGACCACCTGAAAGCCGCCGCCGGCTACCAGGGCGAGGCGCAAAGCCGCTTTTCCGCCCGCCGCCGCCATATCACCGCCCTGCAGGAGGCCCTGGCCGCCCTGGACAAGGGCGCCGACCAGTTGCACCAGCACGCCGCCGGCGAGCTGCTCGCCGAGGACCTGCGGGCGGCCCAGCAGGCCCTGGAAGAGATCACCGGCGCTTTCACCGCGGACGACCTCCTGGGACGTATTTTCTCCTCTTTCTGTATCGGTAAATGAACCCGGAGGGTATTTTGGGTATCTTTCGTACTGGCTAAATGCCAGTACCGGCCCGGTTCCGGTCGGGGGAACAGGCAGGATGCGCATGCTCGTGGGGGGCGAATGACGCAATGGGGACAAACGAAACGCTTGAAGTGCAGGGCGCCCAGGGGCAACGCCGGGCGCTGCTCAAAGCACTGCTGATCATCACCGGTGTGTCCGGTGCTTTATTCTTCGTGATCAACACGCAACGGGGGCTGCACCTGCTGGCCACCATCGAGCTGGTCACCGGCGCGGCGTCGATGATGCTGTACGTGGTGGTCAGCCGTACCCGCAATCTGCGGGTCTGGACGCTGGTTTATCTGATTCCCTTTCTGACCATCATGATGGTGGCGATGTACCTGCCCGGCACCTCACCGACGGTGTTCCTGTGGGTCTACATTATTCCGGTGATTTCCCATCTGCTGTTGGGGTTGCGGCTGGGTTTCGCGGTGGCGGTGTTCTTCATGCTCACCGCTTTCGGCATCTTCGTGCTGAAGCATCCACGCTTCCTGCACGAATTCCACTTCGTCAGCCTCGCCAATATCCTGATTTCCTGCGCCGTGGCGCTGGCGTTCGCCTATGTGTACGAACGGGGCAGTGAAAAAGCCCGCGCCGGTCTGATGGTGATCGCGACCACCGACCCGCTCACCCGGCTGGCCAACCTGTACCGTTTCCGTGAATCCTTCCAACAGGAACGCCACCGGGCCGAACGTTACGGGTCCGATCTTACCCTGCTGGTGCTCGACCTGGATTACTTCAAGAAGGTCAACGACACCCACGGCCACGCGGTGGGCGACCAGGTGTTGATCCATGTGGCCGACCTTCTGCGCCAGCGGCTGCGCGCTTCCGACCTGGTGTGCCGGGTCGGCGGCGAGGAATTCACCGTGTTGTTACCGGACACCGGGCTCGACGAAGCGATCAAGGTGGCGGACAGCCTTCGCTGTCTGATTCGCGACACGCCTTACCGGGAAAACCCGGTGACCGTGCCGCTCTCCTGCAGCATCGGCGTGGCGCTGTGGCGCCGCGACGGCGAGACCCTGGAACAGCTTATGGAGACCGGCGACAAACGCCTCTACCAGGCCAAGCTGGCCGGGCGGGATCGCGTCGAAAGCGGGTGACGCCCGAGCAAGGTGGACCCGCCGCATCCGGTTGTCGATACTGAGTGCCGACCCATTTCCGTCGTCGGCCGACACCGGGCCGCAAGGAGCAGTCATGAGTGATACCCGTTTGGAGAAGGATTCCCTGGGAGAGATCGAGGTCCCCGCCGAAGCACTCTGGGGCGCGCAGACGCAAAGGGCGGTGGACAACTTTCCGATCAGCGGCCGGCACCTGCCGGAACGTTTCATTCAGGCGGTGGTGCGGGTGAAGCGCTGCGCCGCCAACGTCAACGCCGACCTGGAGCTGCTCGACCAGGACCGCCGCCGGGCCATCGTCGCCGCCTGCGACGAACTGCTCGGCGGCGCGCACACCGATCAATTCCCGGTGGATGTGTTTCAAACCGGTTCCGGCACCAGCACCAATATGAACGTCAACGAGGTGATCGCCCGGCTCTGCGGCGATGCCGGGGTGCACCCCAACGACCACGTCAACCTCGGCCAAAGCAGCAACGACACCATTCCCACCGCCATGCACCTGGCCTCGGTGATGGCGGTCAGCGAGCAATTGCTGCCCGACCTGGAACACCTGATCGCCACCCTGGGCCTGCGGTCCCGGGAAGGCAAAGACCTGGTCAAAACCGGTCGCACCCATTTGATGGACGCCATGCCGGTGACGGTGGAGCAGGAGCTGCGCACCTGGGTGCTGCAACTGCAGGCCGCCAGCGAACGTCTGGCGCGCGCCCGTAACGAGCTGCACGCCCTGCCGCAGGGCGGCACCGCGGTGGGCACCGGCATCAATGCCCATGCGGAATTCGGTGACCGCTTCGCCGCCGCCCTGGCGGACGACACCGGTGAACCCTTCACCGCTTTGCCGTATCCTTCGGTGGCGCAAAGCGCGGTGGACGCGCCGTTGAATTTGTCCGCCGCCCTGCGCGGTCTGGCGGTGGTGCTGATGAAGATCAGCAATGACCTGCGCTGGATGAATTCCGGGCCGATTCACGGGCTTTCGGAGTTGCAGCTCCCGGCCACCCAGCCCGGTTCATCGATCATGCCCGGCAAGGTGAACCCGGTGATCTGCGAGTCCGCCACCATGGTGGCGGCCCAGGTGATGGGTCTCGACCAGGCCAACACCGTGGCGGCCCAGAGCGGTAACTTCCAGCTCAATGTGATGTTGCCGCTGGTGGCCACCAATCTGCTGGACATGACCCGCTGGCTCGCCAACAGCTGCCGCAATCTGGCCGACCAAGCCATCGAAGGCCTGACCTGGAACCAGGACCACCTGGCGGAAGGCGTGGGCCGCAACCCGATTCTGGTCACCGCGCTTAATCCGGTGATCGGCTATGAAAAGGCCGCCGCCATTGCCAAGGAAGCCTTTGCCAGTGGCCGGCCGGTGATCGAGGTGGCGCTTGACCACACCGATCTGGATCGCGAGCGCCTGGAAGCGCTGCTGGATCCTCTTAAATTGACCGGCCCGGGCTGAACCCGGAACCGGTTATTTGTTTTATTTTTTGTTTGGTGATGGAGAGAACAATGAGCAACGACTTGACCATTCAGCGCACCGCCGAGGCGGTGGAATCCCCGCTGGTGATCAACAGCATTCTGCAGTCCGGTGTGCGTAACGCCCCCGAGCAGGAAATCGTCTACGCGGATCAACGTCGCATGACCTACCGGGATCTGGAGGAGCGGGTTAACCGGCTCGCCGGGGCGTTGGCGGAATGCGGGGTCAAGCCCGGCGACACCGTGGCGGTGATGGACTGGGACACCCACCGTTACCTGGAAGCGTTCTTCGCCATTCCGATGATGGGCGCCGTGCTGCACACGGTGAACGTGCGCCTCAGCCCGGAACAGATTCTCTACACCCTGAACCACGCCGAAGACGACGTGATTCTGGTTAACCGGGAGTTCCTGCCGGTTCTTGAAGAGTTGAAAGACCGTATCGAAACCGTCAAGCGCTACGTGCTGCTGGACGACGAAGGCGGCAATCTGGATTCCCAGCTCGACATCGCCGGCGAGTACGAAGCCCTGCTGCAGCAAGCGCCGGCGAAATTCGATTTCCCGGAGCTGGACGAAAACACCCGCGCCACCACCTTCTACACCACCGGCACCACGGGGCTTCCCAAGGGCGTCTACTTTTCCCACAAGCAACTGGTGCTGCACACCTTCGCCGGCCGCGCCGCGCTGTCCGGTTCCGGGCATGGACGTTTCAACCAGGACGACGTCTACATGCCGATCACGCCCATGTTCCATGTGCACGCCTGGGGCGTGCCCTATGTGGCGACCCTGCTGGGCGCCAAACAGGTGTACCCGGGCCGCTACATTCCAGAAACCCTGCTCAAGCTTTTGGTCACTGAGAAAGTCACTTTCTCCCACTGTGTGCCGACCATCATCCAGATGCTGCTGCAGGCGGAAGCGGCCAAGAGCATCGACCTGACCGGCTGGAAGGTGATCATCGGCGGCTCCGCGCTGCCCAAGGCGCTGGCCAAGGGCGCCCTGGAGCGGGGCATCGACATCTATTCCGGCTACGGCATGAGCGAGACCTGCCCGTTGATCTCCCTGGCGCTGTTGCCCCCGGAACTGGAAGGCGCCGACCTGGAGACCCAGGTGGAATACCGCACCCGCGCCGGCCGTCCGGTGCCCATGTCGGAAATGCGTGTGGTCGACGACAACATGAACGAAGTGCCCCGTGACGGCAAAACCCAGGGTGAACTGGTGCTGCGCGCCCCCTGGCTGACTCAGGGTTACCTGAAAGACGAGGACAACTCCAAGAAGCTGTGGCACGGCGGCTGGATGCACACCGGCGACATCGGCGTGATCGACGCCGACGGTTGGCTGAAGATCACCGACCGTATCAAGGACGTGATCAAAACCGGCGGCGAGTGGATCTCTTCGCTGGACCTGGAAGGGCTGATTCTCCAGCACGATGGCGTGGCGGAATGCGCCGTGGTCGGCGTGGAGGACCAGAAATGGGGCGAGCGCCCGGTGGCGCTGGTGGTCAAGGGCGGCGAAGTGGACGAAGCCGGCATCAAGGAGCTGGTTGGTGAATACGCCGATAAAGGCGTGATCAGCCGTTACGGCATCCCCGACCGGGTGGTGTTCGTGGACGAGCTGCCGCGTACCTCGGTGGGCAAACTGGACAAGAAGAAGATGCGCGCCGAAATGGTGTGACGCCACCTGCCCGGGCCGGCTTCCGCCGGCCCGCTTTCCCTTCCCGTTGATCTGAATTTTATCCTGCCGTGCCGGGAAACCGTGTAGGCTGCGGGAACCTCGCGTGTCGCACCGGGTCTGTTATCAGGCAGGCCTTGAGCGCACAGCCAGGATCCCAATGACAAATAAAGCGCACCTTAAGCCGGGCCGGCTCTCGGGCTCCGGGGTGCCTGTGAGCCTGGAGTACAACAATGTTGCGAGTGATCGCGGGTCTGGCGGTGATCGCCGTGCTGGCCACCGCCGGTTGGTGGTGGCTCAGTGAGGGGGAAGCCACCGCCGCGCCGGAGCGTCCTCCCACCACCGTGAATGTGGTGCCCGCCATCAGCCGGTCGTTGAGCGATAACCTGGAAGTGGTCGGTACCGCCCGCGCCACCCGCGCCATCGTACTGGTCACCCAGGTGGACGGCCGGGTGGACAAGATTCATTTCCAGGAAAGTCAGCCAGTGAAGGCCGGCGACCTGCTGGTGACATTGGATGACCGTGCCGCCCGCGCCGAAACCGACCGCACCCGCGCCGACTACCAGCGTGCGCTTTCCGATTACCAGCGTGCGTCACGGCTGGTCGGCGGCAGCGCCATTTCCGAAGCGGAAGTGGCCAATCTGAAGACCAGCATGGAGTCCGCCCGGGCGACCATGGAAGCCAGCCGCGTGGCGCTCGATGATCATTCACTGCGTGCGCCGTTCGATGGCGTGGTGGGCCTGCGTCAGGTGGACGAAGGGGCCTTCCTGCAAGTGGGCGCGCCGATTACCACCCTGGACAGCGTGCGCAACCTGGAGGTGAACTTCCAGGTGCCGGAACGCTACCTCTCGGAGATCCGCCCGGATCTCACCGTGGAAGTCACCAGCGACGCCTACCCGGGCAAAGTGTTTCGCGGCAAGATCGCCATGCTCGACAGCCGAGTGGAGGCCGCCAGCCGCAGCCTGACGGTCAAGGCGCTGCTGGATAACGCCGACTCCCTGCTGCGCCCCGGCCAGTTCCTGCAAGTGTCGGTGCTGTTGGCGGAGCATCCGGCGCTGCTGGTTCCGGAGCAGGCGGTGATCTCCCAGGGCGCGCAGAGTTACGTGTTCACTGTCAGCCAGGGCGACATCGCCGAGCGGCTGCCGGTGAGTCTGGGCGGGCGCCGGGACGGCTGGGTGGAAGTCACCGCCGGCCTGGACCAGGGGCAACCGGTGATCGTTAACGGCCACAGCCGTCTCGGCAGCGGCGCGCCGGTCAAGGTGGTGGAGGATGAAGGCGCTCTGATGCCATCCCAGCGCGCGCTCCTGGAGGAGCCGGCCTGATGGTACTCAGCGATGTGTCGGTCAAACGGCCGGTCTTCGCCACCGTGGTCAGCCTGCTGATCGTGGTCTTCGGCATCAGTGCGCTGCTGAAGCTGCCGATCCGTGAGTACCCCGATATCGACCCGCCCCAGGTGTCCGTGGAAGTCACCTACGAGGGCGCGGCGCCGGAGGTGCTGGATACCCAGATCATTCAGGTGGTGGAAGGCGCCATCGCCGGCGTCGAGGGCGTCAATCGGATCGAGTCCCGCTCCCGACTTGGCTCGGCGCGCACCTCGGTGGAGTTCGACCTGAGCCGGGATCTGGATATCGCCGCCAACGACGTGCGCGACGCGGTCTCTCGTATCATCAATCAATTGCCCGAGGAAGCCGAAGCGCCGGTGATCGCGAAAAGCGACTCCGACGCCCGGCCGATTATCTGGGTAACGCTGAGCAGCGACACCCTGGCCACCCAGGAACTCACCGACTTCGCGGAGCGCAGCCTGGTGGACCGCTTCGCGGTGCTGGATGGCGTATCCGAGGTCAACATCGGCGGCGAACGCCGCTACGCCATGCGTGTGTGGCTGGACCGTCAGCGCATGGCCGCCAACGGCATCGCGGTCAACGATATCGCCACCGCCTTGCGCGCCAATAATGTGGAACTGCCCGCCGGCCGGCTGGAATCCGCCAGCCGCAGCTTCACCGTGCGCGCCGACAACCGGCTCGCCACGGTGGAAGAGTTCCGCGATCTGGTGTTGCGTCAGCAAGGCAGCTACCAGTTGCGGGTGGGGGACGTGGCGCGGGTGGAGCTGGGGGTGGAAAACGACGACACCGAGCTGCGCGCCAAAGACCGCCGTGGGCCTGGGCATTATCCGCCAGTCCAAGGCCAACACCGTGTCGGTCTCGGACAACGTGCGCGCCGAGATCGAGCGGATCCGCGAAAACCTGCCCGCCGATATCGCGCTGGACATCAATTACGACGAGTCCCTGTTTATCCGCGCGTCCATCCGTGAGGTGCTGATCACCCTGGGCCTGTCCATGACCCTGGTGATCCTGGTGATCTTCGCGTTCCTGGGCAACCTGCGCGCCACCCTGATTCCCGCGGTCACCATCCCGGTGTCGGTGATCGGCGCCTTCATGGGGCTGGGGGCGCTGGGCTTTTCCATCAACGTGCTCACCCTGCTGGCGCTGATCCTCGCCATCGGCCTGGTGGTGGACGACGCCATCGTCATGCTGGAGAACATTCAGCGCCGTATCGACGAAGGCGAGTCCCGTCTGGTGGCCGCCTACCTGGGGGCGCGCCAGGTGGCGTTCGCGGTGGTCGCCACCACCCTCACCCTGGTGGCGGTATTCGTGCCGATTTCGTTCATGGGCGGCGACGTGGGGCGGCTGTTCGGGGAGTTCGGCTTCACCCTGGCGGCGGCGGTGGTGATCTCCAGCGTGGTGGCGCTGAGCCTGGCGCCGATGCTGTGCTCGCGCTGGCTGCACCGCCATCGAAAGGAAGATGAAAACAAGCATCTGCTGGAACGCAGCCTGGCGCGTCTCAATAGCGGCTACGCGAAGGGCTTGAAACGCTGCCTGGCCAACCCCTGGCCGGTGCTGGGCGTGGCGGCGCTGATCTGCGTGCTGGCGGGCCTGTCTTACACCGGGGTGCCCCGCGAGCTGGCGCCCACCGAGGACCGGGGCGTGTTCATCGTGCCGGCCACGGCGCCCCAGGGCGCCACGGCGGAATACACCACCCACCACATCAAAGAGGTGGAAGCGCTGATGCAGCCGTTGGTGGACAACGGCGAAGCGGAACGGGTGTTGTCGATTGTCGGTTTCCGGGGCCAGCCGGAAAACGCCTTCATGATTACCCGCCTCAAACCCTGGGGCGAGCGTCAGCGCAGCCAGCAGGAAATCGTCCAGCAACTGCGCGGCGACCTGGGCCAGGTGGCGGGCCTGCGGGCGTTCGCGGTGAACCCGCCGGGCCTGGGGCAGAGCGCCTTCAACCAGCAGCTGGAAGTGGTGATCGGCGGGCCGGACTACGAATCGGTGCAGCGTTGGAGCGAATCGGTGATGGCGTCCATGGAAGACAACCCCAACCTGCTCAGCGTGGACACCAATTACGAGGAAACCCAGCCGCAACTGAACGTGGAGCTGAACCGGGAACGGGCGGCGGACTTCGGCCTGTCCGCCGCGGACGTGGGCCAGACCCTGCAGGCCATGTTCGCCACCCTGCAGGCGTCCACCTATGTGGACCGGGGCCGCGAGTACGACGTGCTGCTGGAAGCCAACGAAAGCGAAGCGCGGGTGCCCGATGACGTCAATCCGATTTACGTGCGCACCGACGCTGGCGAGCTGGTGCCGTTGTCCAGCGTGGTGGATTTGAAAACCGTGGGCGCCTCGCCGGAGCTGCGCCGGGTGGACCGGCTGCCGGCGATTACCCTGTCGGCGAACATGGCCGAAGGCTATGACCTGGGCCGCGCCATCGACTTCATCGAACAGACCGTCAACGACACCCTGCCACTGGAAGCGCGTCTCAGCTACAAAGGCATGGCGGAGGAATTCACCGAAGCGTCGTCAGCGATCTTCATTACCTTTGCTCTGGCACTGCTGATCGTGTTCCTGGTGCTGGCGGCCCAGTTCGAAAGCTGGATCCACCCGCCGATCATCATGCTCACCGTGCCGTTGGCCATCGCCGGCGCCATTCTCGCCCTGCGGGTCACCGGCAACAGCCTGAACATCTACAGCCAGATCGGTATGATCATGCTGCTCGGCTTGATGGCGAAGAACGGCATTCTTATCGTTGAGTTCGCCAACCAGCTGCGTGATCAGGGCTACAGCGTCGCCGAGGCGGCGTACCAGGGCGCCATCATCCGCTTCCGGCCGGTGTTGATGACCGGGGTGTCGACCATCTTCGGCGCCGTGCCGCTGGTGCTGGCCACCGGCGCCGGCGCGGAAAGCCGCATCACCATCGGCGTGGTGATTCTCGGCGGTTTGTTGTTCGCCACCGTGCTCACCCTGTTTATTATCCCGGTGCTGTACGCCTGGCTGGCGCCCTACGCCAAATCCGCCGACGCCGTGAAACATCAGTTGGAACAGGAGCTGCCCGTTGCACCGCGACAGTCCCCCGCCTCTTGAATACGAACTGGTGCGCAGCCGCCGGCGCTCCCTGGAAGTGCGGGTGCGCGTGGACGGCAGCGTGCAGGTGCGTGCCCCGCTGAGGCTGGCCGCCTACCGGGTGGAAGCGTTCGTGGACTCGCGCCGGGATTGGATTCGCGATCAGCAGCAACGCATGGCGGCCCGTCCCCGGACGCGCTGGCGCGACGGCGACCCGTGCCATTACCTGGGCGAGCCGCTCACCCTGCGTGTCACTGGCGCCGGCAAAGCCCGGGTGGAGCGTCATGGCGATGCGCTCCATGTGGCGGTGCCCGACCCGCACGACGAAGCCGCCGTCAGCCACGCCGTGCAGGAATGGTGGCGCGGACTGGCGCGCACCCGATTTCAGGACAGCATCGAACGGCAATTTCCCTGGTTTGCCGAACAGGGCCACCGAATGCCGGTGCTGCGCGTGAAAAAGATGCGCACCCGCTGGGGTTCGCTGTCGCGGCGCGGCTACATCAACCTGAGTCTGGCGCTGATGCAGTATCCGCCCGCGGTGATCGACTACGTGATAATGCACGAGCTCTGCCATCTGGAGCACATGCACCACGGCCCCGCCTTCCACGCCTTGATGGACCGCCGGATGCCGGACTGGCCGGCCCGCAAACGCCGCCTGGACGGCTGAGGTTTTACCCTTTTTAAGCGCACGCCGACTTGTATTTCACCCGCCATCCGTTTCCATGGCGGCATGGATATGTCAGCGCTTTTAGAAGAGATAAAACAACGCGACCCCCACCACCCTTATTTTCAGCAGGCCGCTGAAAGCCTGCTGAAAAGTGTCTCCGGGTATCTGGACCAGCACCCCGAACTGCAGACGCAAGGGCTGCTTTCCCGGCTGCTGGAACCGGAGCGGGTAATCCGCTTCCGCGTCCCCTGGGTGGACGACCAGGGCCAGGTGCGGGTGAACCGGGCCTACCGGGTGCAGATGAACGGCGCCCTGGGCCCCTACAAAGGCGGCCTGCGTTTCCACCCCTCGGTGAACCTGGACGTGCTCTCCTTTCTGGCGCTGGAACAGACCATCAAGAACGCGCTCACCGGGCTGCCGCTGGGCGCCGGCAAGGGCGGCGCCGATTTCGACCCCAAGGGACGCAGCGACGCGGAGATCATGCGTTTCTGCCAGGCGTTGATGGCGGAGTTTCACCATCACATGGGGCCGGACATCGACGTGCCCGCCGGTGACATGGGCGTGGGCATGCGCGAAGTGGGCTATCTGTTCGGCATGTACCGCAAATTGTCCCGTTCCTTCGGTGGCGCCTTCACCGGCAAGAGTGTGGACTTCGGCGGCAGTGTGCTGCGGCCGGAAGCCACTGGCTACGGCGTGATCTATTTTCTACAGAGCATGCTCGCCCATCGGAATGAGAATCTCAGCGGCAAGACCGTGGCGGTGTCCGGCGCCGGCAACGTGGCCCGGCACGCTGCCGCCAAGGCGCTCGAGGAAGGCGCCACCGTGGTCACCCTGTCCGATTCCCGTGGCACCGTGCACGCCGGTAAGGGTCTGGATGAAAAACATCTCGAGGCGGTCGCCCGCATCAAGGCGGACGGCGGCGGCCTGGACCGGCTCGCCGACGACTTTGACGACGTCGACCATTATCAGGGTGAGCGCCCCTGGCGGTTCGCCTGTGAGGTGGCGCTGCCCTGCGCCACCGAGAACGAACTGGATGAAGACGACGCCCGGCGGCTGCTGGACAACGGCTGCCGGTGGCTGGCGGAAGGCGCCAATATGCCGTGCACCGCGGCGGCGGTGGCGGTGTTCCAGGACAGCGAGGTGTTCTACGCGCCGGGTAAGGCGGCCAACGCCGGCGGCGTAGCAGTGAGCGGTCTGGAAATGAGTCAGAACAGCCGCCGCGAATCCTGGTCCGCCGGTGAGGTGGACCGGCGGTTGCGCGATATCATGGAGCGCATCCACCGCCAATGTCTGGAACATGGCGGCGATGGCACTCGTCCGGACTATCTCACCGGCGCCAGTGTCGCCGGCTTTCAGCGCGTGGCGCGGGCGATGCTGGGGCAGGGAATTATCTAGCCCGGCGTCAGGCCGGGCGCACGGTGAGCTTGTGCTGGGTCAGTCGCGGCGGGTCCGGAAAGTCGATCAGCGCCTCGGCGCCGATATCGCGCAGAAACGCATCCGCCTGGCGGCGGCTCTCTTCGTCCAGGCTGTTCAGATGGTCCCGCACCCGCTGGATCATCCACAGGCTGTAGGGGCGGATAATGCGTTGTCCCTCGCGGCCCTCCAGGGTAAAGGCGTGATTCCCCAGCGCCCTGGGCAGGGTCTCGCCGGGATGCTCCGCCATCCAGGCGCGCACGTGATGGGCCACATCCACCATCGCCGGCAGCAGCTCCCTGGCCAGGCGCTTGAGCACCGGCAGCAGGGTTTCCGGGATGCTGTCGTGGTCATCCAGCGGCGTGCGCAGTCCACCGGGCTCGAAATGCAATTGCTCCACCCAGCGCGTTACGTTCGGGGCGCGCTCGCGCATCAGCTTGCCGGCCGTGGGGTCCCGGTACAGGTGGGCGTAGAGCGGCCCGATCAGGCCGAAATCCGCGATCGTCGCCTGGCCACCCAGCAATGCCGGATGCTCGGCGAAATGCGCGTCCAGCTCGGCAAGCAGGTCTTCGTAGGCGCGCTCCACTGCGGGCACCATATCCTCGGTGGCCCCCAACAGCGTGGCGGCTTTGGAGAACGGCACCGCCAGTTTCTGGCCGATGGCGAACTGATTCTCCGGCGATTCGTCCGGGGCGTTCATGGCGCCGAATTCCGCCATCGCCCAGTCGCGGTCGTAGAACCACCGGTAATGCATGGCGGGGATCACCAGCCACTCATCCCCGTAGGCTTCCAGCATCAGCGCCACCAGTTTGCGCAACGGCGTGGCGGGGTGTAGCGCCGGGCCATCGTCGGTTCGCGCCTGTTCCAGGGTTTCAATGATCACCGTGCTGTCCTGGAGGATGCGGCCGTTGTCGTCGCGCAGTACGGGGATCACCGGTGCCCCCACTGCCGGCACGATCACCTGGCGATAGACGTCCGCGGTGGAGAGCACCTCTTCGAATGGAATATCCGCCCAGCGCAGATAAGCGCGGACCTTTCCGGTGAAGTAACTGACTTCGGCCCCGTACAAGGTGGTGGTCATGGTCTGGTTCCTGGTTTCGTTTTTGGCGGGCAAGAAAAAACCCCCGGTCGTTGAGGTCGTCTTATTCGCCGACGACGTTGGCGGCCTGTGGTCCCTTGGGACCGTCCTGAATGTCGAAAGTGACTTTCTGACCTTCCGCCAGAGTACGGAAGCCCGAACCGCTGATCGCGCTGAAGTGCACGAACACATCGGCGCCACCGTCATCCTGGGAAATGAAGCCGAAACCCTTGGATTCGTTGAACCATTTAACGGTACCAGTAGCCATTGAATCTATACCTCGAAAACTGAACGTAGGGTGTTGCTTGCAAACCAGGAGGGGGTGTTCGGAGACTTCTTGGGCTTCACGCGAAGGGAAGGCAACTACCAAAACCAACCACTGCCAAATCTGCAGCAATTTGACTTTACTACCCTTTTTTACGCCGTTCCAACCCTTTTTTTGTTACCGAAAACGGCCGCGCGCCGGGCTTATTTAAACCCGGCGGCGATCTCCAGTTCGCGGATCGATTGCTCCAGATAGTCCAGCAGACGCTGCATGGACGGCAGCGTCCGGCGGCAGGCGATCAAGCCGAATTCGATCTGGTCCCGGTAGCTGGTCAGGGTCATGTTCAGGGCAATGCGGTCGAGCACAATGGATACCGGGTACATCCCCTCCAGCCGCGCGCCATTCCAGTACAGCGGCTCGCGCGGCCCCGGCACATTGGAAATGATCACGTTGAACGCGCGCCATTTCGGCGCCAGGCCGGTCAACAGGTTGAGGCCGGTGGGCGCCATGCTTAACGCGGTGAAATTCAGAATTTCTTCCGGGCTCATTTGCGCGAAACGCTTCTTCGCTTCGCGCACCGAAGCCTGCACCACACGCAGGCGGTTGGCCGGGTCGCAAATGTGCGTGCCCAGGTTGGCCAGGATCATCGCGATCTGGTTGCCGCCGGCGCTGTCGTCCTTGCGCAAGGACATCGGCACCATGGCGATCAGCGGGCGGTCCGGCAGCGCGTTCTGGCTGATCAGATACTCGCGCAGCGCGTGGCCGCACATGCTCAACACCACATCGTTCAGGGTGCAGTTGAAAGCGCCGGACAAACGCTTGAGGCGATCCAGCGAATAACTCTGCGCCGCGAACCGCCGTGACCCGGTAATGCACTGGTTAAGAATGGTGTTCGGGGCCTGGAAGATGGAGACGAAATTGGGGTCGTCCTTGGCTTTCTGGGTGACGCTGTAAATCTCGCGGGCCAGCGCCGGCACCGTGGCGATCTGCCGGCTGGCGCCGGTGGTCAGACGGGCCAGGCTGCTGACCGCGTCCACCGGGTTGCTGGGCAGGCCGCGGCCGCGCTTCTTCGGCTTGTAGGCCCACACCGGCGGCAGGTCCCGCTCTTCCGGGTCCGGCGACAGCGCGCGCATGCCCATGCGCATGGCGGAGATACCGTCCACCACGGAATGGTGCACCTTGGTGTACAGGGCGAACTGGCGGCCGCGAATGCCTTCGATCAGATGGGCTTCCCACAGCGGCCGTTCCCGGTCCAGCAGGTTGGAGTGTTCCGCGGAAACCAGCGACAACAGTTCACGGATGCGGCCCGGTTTAGGCAGCGCTTCATGGCGGAAATGGTGATCCATATCGAACTGCTGATCTTCCATCCACTGGTACTGGCCGAAGCGGCGGGTAAGACGCTGGTTGAAAGGCGGTTCCGGGGAGGAATACTCGCGGATCGAGCGGGCCAGCTCGCTGACGTACTTGGGGCCGGCGCCCTCGGGAAATGAAAACAACTGCAGTCCCGCCACATGCATGGGTTGCTGGCGTTTCTCCAAATACAGAAACAGTTGATCCACGGGACTCAACGTTTTCATGCCATCCCCTTTTTATTATGGAAAGTGGTGATTCCTTTCATACTAACAGAGCCTCTCCGGCCTGACTGTGCCTTCCTTGTAAGAGTTCCAAGGTACCCCGGCGGTTCGGGTAACGCTCGTAAAATCACGGCTTGCAAGATATCTGCCATGGTCTCGCCACCCGCTGGTCATACCCCGTCATCAGTCTGAGAATGACATTCAAAGGCGGAGCCAGACATGAAGGCGTTATCCTGGGTAATCGCCGGCACCTTGATAGCCGGTGGCGTTCAAGCGGACGTTCTGATCAGTGAGTATGTGGAGGGCAGCGGCTTTAACAAGGCCCTGGAGCTCTATAACGGCGGCGCCGACGCCGTCAGCCTGGACGGCTACCGTCTGGAGCGCTACTCCAACGGGGCCGCCGACGCGTCCGCCACCCTGGATCTGGATGGCGAGAGCCTGGCCGCCGGGGCGGTGCTGGTGATCGTCAGCAGCCAGGCCGGCGCGCCGCTGAACGGGCTCGGCGACATCAGCAGCGGTGTGATCAGCCACAACGGCGACGACGCCTATGTGCTCCGCGACATGAATGGTGTGGTGGACAGCTTCGGCCGTGTCGGCGAGGACCCGGGCAGCGCCTGGGGCAGCGACGATACCACCAGCGTCAACCAGACCCTGCGCCGGCTGGAAACCGTCACCACCGGGGATCCGGTAATCGATGACGCCTTCGACCCGGCCGATCAGTGGCGGGCGTTTCCCCAGGACACCCTTGATGGCCTGGGTGTTTACGGCGAAGGGGCCGGTGACGGTGGTGACGGCGGCGGCGATCCGCCCCCGGCGCTGGGCGCCTGCGGCGATGCGGACACGCCCGTGTCGGTGGTGCAGGGCAGTGGCGCCAGCACGCCCCTGGACGGTGAAACCGTGGTGGTGGAATCCGTGGTCAGTGCGGTTTACCCGGACCTGGACGGCTTTTTCCTGATGGAGCCGGTGGTCGACCGGGACGATAACCCGGCCACCTCGGAAGGTTTGTTCGTGTACGCCCCGGATGCGGTGGTTAATCCCGGTGAGCGCGTCCGGCTGGCGGGCACCGCCGGCGAATACTTCGAGCAAACCCAGGTGAGCCTGCAGGGCGATCCGCTGGTTTGTGCCGTGGAGCAAACGCTGGAGCCGGTCGCCTTCGCGTTGCCGTTCGCCGATCTCGCCGTGCCGGAAGCCCTGGAAGGCATGCTGGTCGCCGTCAGCCAGGCGCTCACCGTCACCGAGGTCTATGACCTGGCCCGCTTCGGCAGCGTGGTGCTCGCCGAGGAGCGCCTTTCGATTCCCACCCAGGTGGCCGAACCGGGCGCTCCGGCGAAGGCGGTGGCGGACAGCAATGCCCTGGGCCGGATTGTTCTCGACGACGGCCTCAACACCCAGAACCCGGAGCCGGTGCCCTATCCCCAGGGCGGCCTGTCCGCCACCAACACGTTGAGAGTTGGCGACCGGGTCGACCCGGACTTCCGGGCCGTTGTCAGCTACAGCTTCGAAGAGTGGCGCCTGCAGCCGGTGGACGAAATCACCTTCCGCGCCGCCAACCCGCGCCCGGCGGCGCCGCCCCGGGCGCCGGGCAGCAACCTGCGGGTGGTCGCCTTCAACGTGCTCAATTTCTTCAACGGTGACGGCCAGGGCGGCGGCTTCCCGACTGCCCGCGGCGCCGACAACGCCGAGGAGCTGGCGCGCCAGAAAGCCAAGCTGGTGGCGGCGCTCACCGCGCTGGACGCGGACATTATTGGTTTGATGGAAATCGAGAACGACGGCTACGGACCGGACTCGGCGATCGCCGAACTGGCCGAGGCCCTGGGGCCGGCGTGGCGTTTCGTGGCCCACGGCGAGGCCGGGCTGGGCAGCGACGCCATCGCCGTGGGGCTGCTTTATCGTGACGACGTGGTGGCCGAGGAAGGGGAAGCGGCGACCCTGGACAGCGGTGCCTTCGGCAACCAGACCAACCGGCAGCCCCTGGCGCAGAGCTTCCGGCTGCTGAACAACGACGAAGTGCTGACGCTGGTGGTCAACCACTTCAAGTCCAAGGGCAGTTGCCCCGACGACGGCATCAACGCGGCCCAGGACGATGGCCAGAGTTGCTGGAACGCGGAGCGCACCCAGGCGGCCATGGACCAGCTCGCCTGGCTGGCGGAGCAGCCCACCGGGGTGGCGGACCAGGACGTCCTGGTGCTCGGCGACTTGAACGCCTATGCCCTGGAAGATCCGGTACGGGCCTTCCAGGACGACGGTTTCGTGGATCTGCTGACCCGTTTCCAGGGTGACCAGGCCTACAGCTACATTTTCTTCGGTGAAACCGGACATCTGGATCACGCCCTGGCCAGCCCGTCGCTGGACCGCCAGGTGCTCGACGCCGGCGCCTGGCACATCAACGCGGACGAACCCCGGGCCCTGGATTACAACCAGGAGTTCAAAAGCGACCAGCAGATCGACGACTTCTATGCCGCCGACGCCTACCGGGCCTCCGACCACGACCCGCTGCGCGTGGACCTGAACCTCAGCGCCGCCGCCGGTGGCGCTGAGCCGGGCACCCCGGACGACGACAGCGGCGGTGGCGGCGGCCTCGGCTGGCTGTGGCTGGCCCTGGTGTTGGCCGCCGGGCGCCGCCGCCGCGCTTGATCCGGCGTCGAGACCCTTCCCGCTTTCCGTTATCATCGGTGGTTCAACGGAACGGGAAGGGCCCTAATGCCAAAAAAATACGCCGACCGTCGTCGCCGCGCCTTCGTCATTGCCTTGCAGGAATCCGATGCCCACTGGGGCGCCCTGTTCGGCGATGAAGTGTTCTACGATTTGAATTATTCCGATCTGTTCACGCGCATGTGGCTGGCTCGGGACCGGGCGTTCACCAAAACCGAGCTCTACCGTTTCATGCCCAAGGTCAGCCACCGCACCGCGGTGAAGTACGTGCAGACCGCCATCGAGAAGGGCCTGCTGGACGAGACCGTGGACGATCAGGACCGCCGCCGTCGGCGCATCACCATGTCGCCGCAGTTGCTGAAAGTGATCGAGGCGTTTCTCGACGCCTCGCTGCAGACCTTCGAGAAGCGCCGGGTCTTTTCTTGACGACCCCCGCCCCCCAACGTTTCGCCGCCGTGCTGTTCGACCTGGACGGTACCCTGGCGGATACCCGGCTTGATTTCACCGCCATTCGCGCCGAGGTCGGCGCGCCCGAGGGTATCGGCGTGCTGGAATACCTGGACCGGCTGGAGGACGCCGCCCGCGCCGAGCGTGGCCGGCAACGACTGCATGAATTCGAGATGCGCGGCGCCGCCGCCGCCGAGTGGATCGACGGCGCCGAGGCAGTGCTGCGGCGGTTCGCGCGGGAGCGAGTGCCCACCGGCATCCTCACCCGTAACAGCCGGGCCGCCGTGGCCCGCACCGGCGAGATTCTGGATCTGGCGGTGGACTGCATTCTCACGCGGGAGGACTGTGCCCCGAAGCCGGACCCGGAGGGGCTGTTAATGCTCAGCCGGCAATTGCGGGTGCCGCCCGAGGCGTGCGTGTACGTGGGGGACTTCGTCTACGACCTGCAGGCGGCCCGCAATGCGGGCATGGCCGCGTGCTTACTGCGCAACCCGGGCAACCGGCGGTTCGCCGATCAGGCCGACCTGGTGATCGACCGTCTCGACGAACTGCTGGCGCTGGCCGGGCTGGATCACTCGTAGTCGAACGAGAAATGCTCCGGCGCCAGTTGCATGGTGCTCTTGGTGGGTTTCAGGGCGGCTTCCGCGTGACCCTTGGCGGTGGGCAGCATGCGCTCGAAGAAGAACTCCGCGGTGGCCAGCTTGGCCTGGTAGAACTCCTTCGGCTCGGCGCCGCCGTGCGCCAGCTTGTCCGCCGCCACTTTCGCCTGCAACGCCCAGAAGTACGCCATCATCGCGTAACCGGAGTACATCAGGTAATCGTGGCTGGCGGTGCCGACCAGTTCCCGGTCCTTGGCGGCGTTGAGCATGATGCGCGTGGTCAGGTAGTTCCACTCCGCGGCGATCTTGAGCAGCTTCCAGGCGTAGGGACGCAGCTGGCCGTCGCGCAGATTCTTGGTGCCGAAGTCCACCAGCTTCTTGGAGAAATCACGCACGCACTTGCCGCGGCTGGACAGCAGCACCTTGCGGCCCAGCAGGTCGAGGGCCTGAATGCCGGTGGTGCCTTCATAGAGCGTGGCGATGCGCGCGTCGCGCACGATCTGCTCCATGCCGTGTTCCTTGATATAGCCGTGGCCGCCGAAGATCTGCATGGCGTCGTTGGCCACTTCCAGACCCTTCTCGGTGAGGAAGCCTTTCAGGATCGGCGTCAGGAAGCCCAGTTCGCTGTCCCAACGATCGTATTTTTCCTGATCGTCTTCCAGCATCCCGGAAATCATGTTGTCGGCGTGCTGGGCGGCGAAGTAGATCATCGCCCGGCCGCCCTCGGCGATCGCCTTTTGCTTGAGCAGCATGCGGCGCACGTCACCGTGGTGGATCAGCGCGTCGGCCACCGCGTCCGGGTCTTTCTTGCCGGACAGGGCGCGCATGGAACGGCGTTCCTTGGCGTAGGGCAGGGAGCCCTGGTAGGCCAGCTCGGCGTGGGCAATGCCCTGGCAGGCGGTGCCGATGCGCGCCGAGTTCATGAAGGTGAACATGCACTCCAGGCCCTTGTTCTCCTCGCCGATCATAAAGCCGGTGGCGTCGTCGAAGTTCATCACGCAGGTGGCGGACGCCTTGATCCCCATTTTCTTTTCCAGGGAACCGCACACCACGCCGTTGCTCTCGCCGATCTTGCCGGGCAGATACTTGGGCACGATGAACAGGGAAATGCCCTTGGTGCCCTTGGGCGCGTCGGGAAGACGGGCCAGCACGATATGAACGATGTTCTCGGTGAGATCGTGGTCACCGGACGAGATGAAGATCTTGGTGCCGGTGATCTTATAGGAGCCGTCCGCCTGGGGTTCCGCCTTGGTCTTCACCTGACCCAGGTCGGTGCCGCACTGCGGCTCGGTCAGGCACATGGTGCCCGCCCAGGCACCTTCGGTGAGGGGCGTCAGATAGGTGGCCTTCTGATCCTCGTCACCGTGCAGCTGGATGGTGTTCATGGCGCCCAGGGACAGGCCCGGGTACATGGCGAAGGGCCAGTTGGCGGTGCCCATCATTTCCTGCTTGAACAGGCCCAGCGACATGGGCAGGCCCTGGCCGCCGTATTCCGCCGGGTGGGACAGGCCCTGCCAGCCACCGGCCACGTACTCCTGGTAGGCTTCTTTGTAGCCCTTGGGCGTGGTGACCTGGCCGTCTTCCAGCTCGCAGCTTTCATGATCGCCACTGTGGTAGAGAGGACCGATGGTGTTCTCGCACAACTTGGCCAGCTCGCCGAGGATCGCTTCCACCATGTCCGGCGTGGCTTCCTCGCCGTTGGGCAGCGTCTTGTAGTGGCTCTCGAAGTCGAACACTTCATTGATCAGAAAGCGCATATCGCGCAGGGGGGCCTTGTAGGTCGGCATAACACACCCTCGTCAGCAAATCCGGACGCGAACCGGAGGGTTCGCTTCACAACAGCCCGGCATTCTTAGCGAACAAGCGTTGACTGACATTGACGGAGCAGCGGCGGGTCGCGGCTAAAGGGTGAATAGACGCTTTGTAAACGCGTGGAGAACGGCTATACACGCAGTGGTACAGCCGGTGGCGGGCTCAGCCCTTGTCTTTGCCTTTCCAGCTGTACATGGAGGTGGAGACCCCGGTACGCCGGGCCACCTGATCCCAGAGCTTGCGCGGCAGAACCCCCTTGAGCAGCTCCACCGAGCGGGCCATGGGCGGCTCGATCACGAACGCCTCGCCCTTGGCGACCCCGTTAAGAATGCTGTCGGCCACCCGGTTGGGCGTCAGCATGGGCGAGAACAGCGGCGTTTTAACGCCCTTGAACATGCCCGTGGCGATGTAGCTGGGGCACACGGTGGTCACTTTCACCTGCTTCAGGCCGCGCTCCAGCATTTCCAGGCGCAGGGATTCGGAAAAGCCCACCACCGCCCATTTGCTGGCCGCGTAGGTGCTGCCGTAGGGCAGGCCGATAAACGCCGAGGCGCTGGCGATATTGACCAGATGGGCGCGCGGCGCCGCGATCAGGTCGTCCATGAAGGCGTGGGTGCAGGCCATCAGGCCTTCGCTGTTGACCTTGAAGGTGTCCAGGTGGCGTTGCAGCTCGACCTGTTCGAACTCGCCGCCGAACACCACCCCGGCGTTGTTGATCAGCATGCTGATCGGGCCGCGCTCTTCATGCAGGGTGTCGCGGAAACGGGCGATGGTGGTGATCTTGCTCACATCCAGGGTATAGGCGTGGGCGTTGCCGCCGGCGTTACGGATGCACTCCACCACTTCCCGGGCGGCGGCGATGCGCCGCGCGGTGACGATCACTTCGGCGCCCCGGGCGGCCAGTTTTTCCGCCATCAGGCGGCCGATGCCGGCGCCGGCGCCGGTGATCACAACACGGTGGTTATCGAATCGGGTCATGGGCGCTCCAGTGAACGTCGCAAAAATTATTTGGGCATTTTGATACCGATCAGCAGCACGCGGCCCTGTTCCACGGTGCGGGCGCGCAGCTTGAGGCCGCCCAACCGTACCGTGTCGCCCACCACGGCCTGCTGGCCGAACTGTCGCTCGAACACCGCCTCCACGGTCAGGCCGTGCAGCAGCGGGTCGATCTGCTCAATGCCGTAGACGGCCACCAGCTGCTCCACCGGCACGCCGCCGCGCACGAAGAAGTCGCCGTAGAAGCGCTTCTCGTCCTTGGAGAGACGGTGGCACAGATCCGATAAATAGTCGCGCTCGCCCACCGGTGCCAGCCAGGTGACCAGGTCGCCGGCTTCGATCACCGGGTCCTCGGCCAGGTTGCGGAACTCTTTATTGCGGATAATCAGCAACGGCGTGATGCGCGGCGTGGTGATCGCCCCCAGCCGCTGGCCTTCCGCCTTGGCGGAGGCGTCCACCTCGAACTGCATGACATAACGGTCGCCGGTGGCCGCCAGCGGCACCATCTGTTTGGGCGGGGTGGTGGCCGGCACGGACACCTTCAGCCAGCGCGCCATGTAACGCAGGCTGGCGCCCTGGGCGAGCAACGAAATCAGCACCACCACCAGGGTGATGTCGAACAACAGCCGGGTCTGGCCGACGCCAGCCAGCAACGGGAATACCGCCAGCACGATGGGCACGGCGCCGCGCAGGCCGGTCCAGGAAATAAACAGCTTTTCGCGCCACTTGAACCGGAATGGCAGCAGGCTGATCCACACCGACAGCGGGCGTGCCACCACCATCAGGAACAGCGCCACCAGCAGCGCATTGATCAGGCCGTCGCCGATCAGTTCCGAGGGCGTCACCAGCAGCCCGAGCATCAAAAACATGCCGGACTGGGCCAGCCAGGCCAGGGAATCCATCGAGCGCAGCACGTTGTCGCCGGTGCCGCCGCGCCGGTTGCCCGCCACCAGGCCGGCCAGGTAGACCGCCAGGAAGCCGCTGCCGCCCGCCAGGTTGGTGGTGGCGAACACCATGGCGCCGCCGCTGCACAGCAGCAGGGCGTGCAGGCCTTCGTTGCTGCGCGCGCGCAGCAGGATCTCGCTGAGCAGGGCGCCCAGGCCCAGGCCCATCACCATGCCCAGGCCGAACTGCTGCACCAGGGTGATCAGCATTTCCCAGCCGAAGTTCACCTCCGGGTTCATCATCACCCCCACCAGCATCAGGGTGATAAAGATCGCCATCGGGTCGTTCAGGCCGGATTCGATTTCCAGGGTGCTGGCCACCCGCTCGTTAATGGTCACCCCGGCGCCCTTGACCACATTGAACACCGCCGCGGCGTCGGTGGAGCCGATGATGCCGCCCAGCAGCAGGCCCAGGCGCCAGTCCACGTCCATCAACCAGGTGGCGAAGGCGCCCACCAGCGAGGCGGACAACATCACGCCCACGGTGGCCAGGCTCAGCGCCGGCTTCAACGCCAGGCGGAAGGTCGCCAGGCGGGTGCGCAGGCCGCCGTCGAGCAGAATAATCGCCAGCGCGATATTGCTGACCACGTAGGCCAGGGAGAAATCATCGAACTGAATGCCGCCGAGGCCGTCTTCGCCGGCGACCATGCCCACCACCAGGAATACCAGCAGGGACGGCACGCCGACCCGCGCGCTCAGGGTGCCCAGCAGCAGCCCCACGAACATCAGGCCGGTGCCGATCAGCAGGAAAATGTTCAGTGATTCCAAATGCGCTCCGGGAATATCAGGCGGAAACCTAAAGAGAGACAAGTATATAGAAAGGGCGCAGCCGACTCACTGCCGGCGCTGGAGGAAACCACGCCGGCCCCCTTTATTTTGCTGGGGTTAGGACTATACTAGCGCGCCCGGTCTGATCATATTTTAAGCGGTATTGACTATGGATTACCCCCAGCGATTCGGTGTTCTGGTGATTGGTGGCGGCCACGCCGGCACCGAAGCGGCCCTGGCGTCCGCCCGAATGGGCGTGGACACGGTGTTGCTGACCCACAACATCGAGACGCTGGGCCAGATGAGCTGCAACCCGGCCATCGGCGGCATCGGCAAGAGCCACCTGGTGCGCGAAATCGACGCCCTCGGCGGCGCCATGGCGCGCGCCACCGATAAAGGCGGCATCCAGTTCCGGGTGCTTAACGCCCGCAAGGGCCCGGCGGTGCGCGCCACCCGCGCCCAGGCCGACCGGGTGCGCTACAAAGCGGCGATCCGCGCCACCCTGGAAAGCCAGCCCCACCTGACTCTGTTCCAGCAAAGCGTGGACGACCTGATCGTCGAGAACGGCCGCTGCGTGGGCGCGGTGACCAATATGGGCCTGCGCTTCCACGCCGACGCCGTGGTACTGACCGCCGGCACCTTTCTGGGCGGCGTCATCCATGTGGGCCTGGACCACCACCAGGGCGGCCGCGCCGGCGATCAGCCTTCCAACGCCCTGGCGCGCCGCCTGCGCGAGCTGCCGTTCCGCGTCGACCGCCTGAAGACCGGCACGCCGCCGCGTATCGACGGCAAAACCGTGGACTTCTCGGTGATGGAAGAGCAGTGGGGCGATGAGCCGCTGCCGGTGATGAGCTATCTGGGCAAGGTGGAAGAGCATCCGCGCCAGACCTGCTGCTTTATTACCCACACCAACGAGCGCACCCACGAGATCATACGTTCCGGGTTCGACCGCAGCCCCATGTTCACTGGCGTGATCGAGGGTACCGGGCCCCGTTACTGCCCGTCCATCGAAGACAAGGTGAGCCGCTACCCGGACAAGAACAGCCACCAGATTTTCGTCGAACCGGAAGGCCTGGACACCTTCGAGCTGTATCCCAACGGCATTTCCACCAGCTTGCCGTTCGATATCCAGCTTGAGGCGGTGCGCTCCATCCGGGGCTTTGAGAACGCCAGCATCACGCGGCCCGGTTACGCCATCGAGTACGACTATTTCAATCCCCAGGATCTCAAACACAGCCTGGAGACCAAGCACATGCCCGGGCTGTTCTTCGCCGGCCAGATCAACGGCACCACCGGCTACGAAGAAGCCGGCGCCCAGGGGTTGCTGGCGGGCCTGAACGCGGCCCTGCTGAGCCAGGAAAAAGAGGCCTGGACGCCGCGCCGCGACGAAGCCTACGTGGGCGTGCTGGTGGACGACCTGATCACCATGGGCACCCAGGAGCCCTACCGGATGTTCACCAGCCGCGCCGAATACCGGCTGCTGCTGCGCGAGGACAACGCCGACCTGCGTCTCACCGAGAAAGGCCGCGAGCTGGGCCTGGTGGACGACGAGCGCTGGGCGGCCTTCGAGGCCAAGCGTGAAGGCATGGAGCGCGAGCAGGCCCGGCTCAAGGCCACCTTCGTGCGGCCCGGCACGGCGGAAGCGGAGCGCGTCAACGCGCTGCTCGACAAGCCGCTGCCCCATGAGTACACGCTGATGGACCTGCTTAAGCGCCCGGAGTTGAACTATCGGCCGCTGGCCGAGGCGGCCGGCCTGACGCCGGCGGCGCCGGCGGTGATCGAGCAGGTGGAGATCGTCGCCAAGTACGCCGGCTACATCGACCGCCAGGAAGCGGAAATCGCCAAGCTGCGCGCCGCCGAGGATCAGGCTCTGCCGCTGGACTTCGATTACCGGGCGGTGCAGGGGCTGTCCAACGAGGTGAAGCAGAAACTCGAGGACGTGCGCCCCGAGACCATCGGTCAGGCCGGCCGCATTCCCGGCGTCACCCCGGCGGCGATCTCGCTGCTGCTGATCTTCCTCAAGAAGCACCGTCACCAGGCGGCCCGGCAGGCATGACCGACCGGGACCGCCTGGCCGGCGGCCTCCGCGAACTGGGCCTGTCATTGGACGACGCCCAGCAACAGGCGCTGCTGGCGTACCGCGACCTGCTGGTGAAATGGAACCGTGCCTATAATCTTACCGCGGTGCGCGACCCGGGCGAGATGATCCAGCGCCACCTGCTGGACTCGCTGTCGGTGCTCGCGCACCTGGACGACCGCGACACCCTGGACGTGGGCACCGGCGCCGGCCTGCCCGGCATTCCGTTGGCCATCGCCCGGCCGGATCTGCGTTTCGTGCTGCTCGACAGCAACGGCAAGAAAACCCGCTTCGTGCGCCACGCCCGGCGGGAATTGGGGCTTTCCAACGTGGAGGTTGTGAACACCCGCGTGGAACAGTACCGTAATGCTCCATCGCAGATCATCAGCCGGGCGTTCGCCGCCCTGCCGGACATGCTGCAGGCCCTGGCCCCCCTGATCACCGACGGCAGCCGCGTTCTCGCCATGAAAGCGGCCGCCGCCGACCAGGAACTGGCCGGCCTGCCTGACGGCTGGCGGGCCCGGGTGGCGCCTCTGTCGGTCCCCGGACTGGCGGAGGCCCGCGTGCTGGTGATCGCCAGCCGGGCCGGACCGCACGTGCCGGAATAAGGAGACCGCAGTGACCACCGTTTTTGCCATTGCCAACCAGAAAGGTGGAGTGGGCAAGACCACCAGCAGCGTCAATCTGGCCGCTTCCCTGGCGGCGACGCGCAAGAAGGTGTTGCTGGTGGACATTGATCCACAGGGTAACGCCACCAGCGGCGCCGGTGTGGATAAGTACGAGCCGGAATACACCATCCACGACGTGCTGATGGGCGAAGTGAACGTGGAAGACGCGGTGGTCGACACCCCCAAGGATTCCGGCTTCGACCTGATCGCCGCCAACGGCGACCTGACCGCCGCCGAAGTGCAGTTGCTGGACATGAAGATGCGGGAGTTCCGCCTGCGCAACGCGCTGGCCCGCATCCGCGCCAATTACGACTACATCATTGTCGACTGCCCGCCGTCGCTGAACATGCTCACCGTCAACGCGCTCACCGCGGCGGACTCGGTGATCGTGCCGATCCAGTGCGAGTACTACGCGCTGGAAGGGCTGACCTCGCTGATGAACACCATCGAGAAGATCCGCACGGTGCTCAATCCCAAGCTGCACATCGGCGGCCTGCTGCGCACCATGTACGACCCGCGCAACAGCTTGTCCAACGACGTTTCCAACCAGCTGATCAGCCACTTCGGTGACAAGGTGTACCGCACCATTATTCCGCGCAACGTACGGCTGGCGGAAGCGCCCAGCCACGGCGCGCCGGTGATCACCTACGACCCCAAGTCCCGGGGCGCGGTCAGCTACCTGGCGCTGGCGGGCGAAATCCTGCGGCGCGAACAGGCCATGCAAAACGCCAAGGCCTCTCCGCAAACTCCGCAATCCCAGGCATGAGGTAGAGGCACCGACTATGGCGGCAAAGCGTAAACGCGGTCTCAGCAAGGGGCTCGACGCCCTGCTCAGCAGCAACGAGGCGTACCAGCGCCAGCCCGAGGAAGTCAGCGTCGAGGGCGACGGCGAAGCGTCCGAACAGCAGGCCCAGCGCCCGCCCCGCGACGGCGACTTGCGCCACCTGCCGGTGGAGCTGATGCAGCGCGGCCGGTACCAGCCGCGCAAGGACATGTCCGCCGACGCCCTGGAAGAGCTGGCCGAATCAATCCGTGCCCAGGGCGTGATGCAGCCCATCGTGGTGCGCCCGCTGGGCGATAACCGCTACGAAATCATCGCCGGCGAGCGCCGCTGGCGGGCCGCGCAGATGGCCGAGCTGGATTCGATTCCCGCGGTGATCCGGGAAGTGCCGGACGAAGCCGCCATCGCCATGTCGCTGATCGAAAACATTCAGCGCGAAAACCTCAACCCGATGGAAGAGGCGCTGGCGCTGTCCCGGCTCAAGGAAGAATTCGGCCTCACCCACCAGCAGGTCGCCGACGCGGTGGGCAAATCCCGCGCCATGGTCACCAATCTGCTGCGGTTGATGAGCCTGGAAGCGGACGTCAAAAAACTGCTTGAGCACGGCGATCTGGAAATGGGCCACGCCCGGGCCCTGTTGTCGCTGACCGGCGCCAAACAGGTGGAGGCCGCGCGCACCGTGGTCGCCAAGGGGTTGTCGGTGCGCCAGACCGAAACCCTGGTGCGCGAATTCGAGAAGGAAAAGCCCGCCAAGCCCGCCCCGGCCAAGGAAGACCCCAATGTGCGGCATCTGATCAACGACTTGTCCGACCGCCTGGGCGCGCCGGTGCAGATTCAGCAGGGTAACGCCGGCAAGGGCAAGCTGGTGATCAGCTACAACAACCTGGACGAACTGGACGGCATTCTGGCGCACATAAAGTGACCGGCGGATTATATTCCTGACTAATGTCAGGTTGCTTGACTTAAGAGTGTCGCCGGCGTACATATAGAAGTGACAACCGCAAACACTAGGCGCGATTCTGTATAGTTGCGTCCAGGTGCTCGTTTTTTGAGCTGATTCCGGCCTTTTCAGGCCGACAATTGCCCTGCGCCGGTTGATACCTCTATGCCTTCCCCATATACTTCCCGCGCCAAAGATCAGGGGGTACCCGCGACCTTCTCCTGACAACGCTTCGGCGACGTCAGCAGCTAAACACGGGAGCACGGTGGCCAATTTCGATGAGCGAGCCCGCAGAACACTGTTCTGGGGGTTGATGCGCGCCCAGATCAGCAGCGTGATCCTTTTCGCCGCTCTGGTCACCGTGATCGCCGGCACCAGCTTGGGCCTGACGGCGCTCTGGGGCGGCACTATCAGCCTGATCGCTTACGCCTGGGGCGGCTTTCAAGTTTGGCTGCACCCGGGTAATCGTGCGCCTGAGCGCATGGCCGGCGCCGCCATGAGAGCGGAAGCCGGCAAAGTAGTCATCATGTTGGCGCTTTTCGGGCTGACCTTCGCGAAGGTCGCCGTGATGCGCGAGCTAGCACATGTAGCGGTTCTGTTTCCCGGTTTTCTGCTTGCGCAGATCGCCGGCTGGGTTCAGGTGGCACGCTTGGAACGCAGGCTCGAGACAGAGCGGTACGGGCAAGACGATTAGACTGGACTGACTGTAGGTATCGATATGGCAGCGAGCTCCGCCAGCGAGTACATCAAGCACCATCTGGGAAATCTCACCTATGGCCAATTGCCCGCGGGTTACGAGCGTACCTGTCACGGTCATGAACAAACTCTGAACGACGCCACCTGGACCTTCGCCTGCAACGCGCAGGAAGCGTCCGACATGGGCTTCATGGCTTTTCACGTGGACTCCCTGGCCTGGTCCGGCGGTCTCGGCATCATCATGTGCCTGTTGTTCTGGCTGGGCGCGCGCAAGGCCAGCGCCGGTATCCCCACCGGTTTCATGAATTTCGTCGAAATCATCATTGAGTTCATTGATACCCAGGTCCGTGATTCGTTCCACGGCAAGAGCAAGCTGATCGCCCCGCTTTCCCTGGTGATCTTCTGCTGGGTGTTCCTGATGAACCTGATGGATCTGATTCCCGTGGACTGGGTGCCGCTCACCTTCCAGTGGATCATGACCTCCTTCTTCGGCTGGACCTCCCACGAAGCGTATTTCCGCATCGTGCCGACCACCGACCCCAACATTACTCTGTCGATGTCCATCTCCGTGTTCCTGCTGGTGATTTTCTACAGCATCAAGGTGAAGGGCGTGGGCGGTTTCCTCGGCGAGCTGAGCTTCAAGCCGTTCGAGGCCAACAACATCTTCGGCAAAGTGCTGCTGCTGCCCATCAACCTGGTACTGGAAGTCATCGCCCTGCTGGCGAAGCCGGTGTCCCTGGGTCTGCGGTTGTTCGGCAACATGTACGCCGGCGAATTCGTATTCATTCTGGTGGCTGCCATGATGGGCACCTGGCAGGCGGTCGCCGCCTGGCCGTGGGCCGTGTTCCACATTCTGGTGATCACTCTGCAAGCCTTTATCTTCATGGTGCTGACCATCGTTTATCTGAGCATGGCGGTGGAAGAGCACTGATTTAGCGGTTTCTTAACTCAACTTAAGCACTTAACGGGAGTGTAAAATGGAAGATGTGAACCTTCTCGCGGCGGCACTGGTTGCTGGCATGGCGGGCATCGGCGCCGGTATTGGTTTCGGCCTGATGGGCGGTCGTTTCCTGGAATCCGTGGCACGTCAGCCGGAACTGGGCCCGATGCTGCAAACCCGCATGTTCATCATCGCCGGTCTGCTGGACGCCGTGCCGATTATCGGTATCGCTATCGCGTTCCTGCTGATTTTCCAGTAAATCGCGCTTTTCGAAACAAGCCCCGATTTTGGGAAATCTATGCAACGCGGATTGAGGTGTTGGCATGAATATTAATGCGACACTAATTGGCCAGGCCATCTGGTTCTTCCTGTTCGTCGCCTTCTGCATGAAGTTCGTCTGGCCGCCTATTTCCAAGGCACTGGAAGAACGGAAACAGAAGATTGCCGAGGGCCTGAGCGCCGCGGATCGTGCAGAACGTGATCTGGTGCTGGCGCAGGAAAAAGCCTCCTCGAATCTTAAGGAAGCCAAAGAAAAGGCGTCCGAAATCATCGAGCAGGCCAACAAACGGGCGAATCAGATCGTCGAGGAAGCCAAAGACCAGGCACGCATCGAAGGTGAGCGTCTGATCGAAAAGGCACACTCCGAGATCGATCAGGAGATCAATCGCGCCCGTGAAGAGCTGCGCAAAGAGGTGTCCGCTCTGGCATTGAGTGGCGCCGAGCAAGTGCTGGGCCGCGAAGTAAACCGCGACGCACACAAGCAGCTGCTGGACGACTTGGCGGCTCAACTCTGAGTGATACGGATGGCACCCCATGGCTGAATTGACCACCATCGCACGCCCTTACGCCAAGGCCGCGTTCCTGTTCGCGAAGGAACAGAACGGTCTGGCGGAGTGGGAGCAGATGCTGGGCCTGGCGGCGGCAGTGGCGCAGGATGCCACCATGCGTGCTTACCTGGACCAGCCGGAGCTGGACAGCGAGACACAGGCGAAGGCGATAGCCGACGTTTGTGGCGATGAGCTCAATGAGAGCGCTCGCAATTTCATCGCCCAGCTCGCGGACAACAAGCGTCTGGCCCTGTTGCCGACCATTTTCATGTTGTTCCACGAACTGTTGGCGGAAGATCAGCGCATCATTGATGTGGAACTGATCGCGCCGTTCGAACTGGAAGATGCCGAGACCGACAGCCTGGTGGCCGCGCTGAAGAAGCGCCTGGGCCAGGATGTGCAGGTGTCCACCTCCGTTGACGAGTCACTCATTGGTGGCGTGCTGGTGAGAGCCGGCGATACCGTAATTGATGGCAGTGTGCGCGGCCGGCTTAACCGCCTGGCAGAGCAACTGAACTCTTGAGTTTGAGGGATTAGAGATGCAGCAACTCAACCCGTCCGAAATCAGCGAGATTATCAAGTCGCGCATCGCGAAACTTGATACCTCCACCGAGGCACGGAACGAAGGTACGGTGGTATCCGTATTTGACGGCATCGTGCGCATTCATGGTCTGGCCGACGTGATGTTCGGCGAGATGATCGAGTTTGAGGGCGGCATCTTCGGCATGGCCCTCAACCTGGAGCAGGACTCCGTGGGCGCCGTGGTGCTGGGTGATTACCTGGGTCTGGCGGAGGGCCAGAAGGTCCGCTGCACCGGCCGCATTCTGGAAGTGCCGGTGGGCCCGGAACTGCTCGGCCGCGTGGTCGACGCCCTGGGTAACCCGGTGGACGGCAAAGGTCCGGTGGACGCCGCCGAAACCGACGCCGTCGAGAAAGTGGCGCCCGGCGTGATCTGGCGTAAAGAGAGCCGGTACAGACCGGTTTCAAATCCATCGACGCCATGACCCCGATCGGCCGTGGTCAGCGTGAGCTGATCATTGGCGACCGTCAGATCGGTAAGACCGCCGTGGCGGTGGACACCATCATTAACCAGAAAGACTCTGGTATTAAGTGTGTCTACGTGGCCATCGGTCAGAAGCAGTCCACCATCGCCAACGTGGTGAGCAAGCTGGAAGAGCACGGCGCCATGGAAAACACCGTGGTAGTGGCGGCTTCCGCCTCCGACCCGGCCTCCATGCAGTTCCTGGCTCCGTTCGCCGGCTGCGCCATGGGCGAATACTTCCGCGACCGCGGCGAAGACGCGCTGATCGTCTATGACGATCTGACCAAGCAAGCCTGGGCCTATCGTCAGATTTCCCTGCTGCTGCGCCGTCCGCCGGGCCGTGAAGCTTACCCGGGCGACGTGTTCTACCTGCACTCCCGTCTGCTGGAACGCGCCGCCAAGGTCAACGAAGAATTCGTCGAGAAGTTCACCGACGGTAAGGTGAAAGGCAAGACCGGTTCCCTGACCGCGCTGCCGATCATTGAAACCCAGGGCGGTGACGTGTCCGCGTTCGTACCCACCAACGTGATTTCGATCACTGACGGTCAGATCTTCCTGGAAACCAGCCTGTTCAACTCGGGTATCCGCCCGGCGATGAACGCCGGTATCTCGGTTTCCCGTGTGGGTGGTTCCGCGCAGACCAAGATCGTTAAGAAGCTCGGCGGTGGTATCCGTCTGGCACTGGCTCAGTACCGGGAACTGGCGGCGTTCGCGCAGTTCGCTTCCGACCTGGACGAAGCCACCCGTGAGCAGCTTGAGCACGGCCAGGCCGTCACCGAGCTGATGAAGCAGAAGCAGTACAGCCCGATGTCCGTGGCCGAAATGGGCGTGGTGCTGTACGCGGCGAACAACGGCTACCTGAAAGGCATCGAGATCAGCAAGATCGGTGCGTTCGAAGCCGCGCTGCTGGATTATATGAACAGCGAACAGAAAGCGTTGATGGACAAGATCAACGAAAAGGGTGACTACAACGATGAGATCGAGAGCGGCATCAAAGACGCCATCGATCAATTCAAGTCCACCCAAACCTGGTAATTCGCTAAGAAAGGATTAGTCCTATGGCTAGCGGTAAAGAGATCAAAGGCAAGATCTCTAGTGTCCAGAGCACGAAGAAGATTACTCGTGCGATGGAGATGGTGGCAGCCAGTAAAATGCGCAAAGCGCAGGACCGTATGGCTGCCAGCAAGCCCTACGCGAGCCGTATGCGTCAGGTGGTTGCCCATCTTGCCAACGCTGATCTGGAGTACCGGCACATCTACCTGCAAGAGCGGGAAGTGAAAAACGTCGGTTACATCGTGGTGACCTCCGACCGGGGCCTGAGTGGCGGCTTGAACGCCAACCTGCTGAAGAAGGTCGTGAAAAGCACCCGCCAGTGGGAGCAGGAAGGCGCCAAGGCGCAGTACTGCGTGGTAGGCAGCAAGGGCATCGCTTTCTTCAAGAGTGTCGGCGGCGACGTTCAGGCCACCGTTAACGGCCTGGGCGATACCCCGCACCTGAGCGACCTGATCGGCTCCATCAAGGTGATGCTGGACGCCTACGAAAATGGCGAGATCGACCGGTTGTACGTGGTGTACAACGAGTTCGTGAACACCATGACGCAGGCGCCCAAGAGCATTCAGCTGCTGCCGCTGGAGCCTTCTCAAGACGAAGAGCTCAAGCGTCATTGGGACTATATCTATGAGCCGGCGCCCAAGGAGATTCTCGACGAACTGCTGGTCCGGTTCATCGAATCCCAGGTTTATCAGGGCGTGGTGGAGAACAATGCCTGCGAGCAGGCGGCGCGTATGGTGGCCATGAAGGCGGCCAGTGATAACGCCGGCGAGATCATTAATGACCTCCAGCTGGTGTACAACAAGGCGCGCCAGGCGGCCATTACGCAGGAAATTTCTGAAATCGTTGGTGGTGCCGCCGCGGTCTAGTGTCTGTTTCAGACAGCACGCGGCGAAAACGCAAGTTAAGAGGATGCAAGCATGAGTAGCGGTCGTATTGTTCAGATCATCGGTGCTGTGATCGACGTCGAATTCCCGCGCGAAAACGTGCCAAAGGTGTATGACGCTCTCACCGTGGACGGTACCGAAACCACGCTGGAAGTTCAGCAGCAGTTGGGCGACGGCGTGGTGCGCACCATCGCCATGGGTTCCACCGAAGGCCTTAAGCGGGGCCTGGAAGTGACCGACAGCCACGAACCGATCCAGGTACCGGTGGGCACCAAGACCCTCGGCCGGATCATGGACGTGCTGGGTCGCCCGATCGACGAAGCGGGCCCCATCGGTGAAGAAGAGCGCATGTCCATTCACCGCGAAGCACCCTCTTACTCAGAGCAGGCGGCCTCCAACGAACTGCTCGAAACCGGCATCAAGGTGATCGACCTGGTCTGCCCGTTCGCCAAGGGCGGTAAAGTTGGCCTGTTCGGCGGCGCCGGCGTGGGCAAGACCGTGAACATGATGGAGCTGATCCGTAACATCGCGATCGAGCACTCCGGTTTCTCCGTGTTCGCCGGCGTGGGTGAGCGTACCCGTGAGGGTAACGACTTCTACCACGAGATGAAGGACTCCAACGTTCTCGACAAGGTGTCGCTGGTTTACGGTCAGATGAACGAGCCGCCGGGTAACCGTCTGCGCGTGGCGCTGACCGGTCTGACCATGGCCGAGAAGTTCCGTGACGAAGGCCGTGACGTACTGTTCTTCGTGGATAACATCTACCGTTACACCCTGGCGGGTACCGAGGTATCGGCACTGCTGGGCCGTATGCCTTCCGCGGTAGGCTACCAGCCGACCCTGGCGGAAGAGATGGGCGTTCTGCAGGAACGGATCACTTCCACCAAGACCGGCTCCATTACCTCCGTGCAGGCCGTCTACGTGCCCGCGGATGACTTGACCGACCCGTCCCCGGCGACCACCTTCGCCCACCTGGACGCCACCGTGGTACTCAGCCGTGACATCGCCTCCAAGGGTATCTACCCGGCGATTGACCCGCTCGACTCCACCTCCCGCCAGCTGGATCCGCTGGTGATCGGTCAGGAGCACTACGATGCGGCCCGTGGCGTGCAGACCGTTCTGCAGGGCTACAAAGAGCTCAAGGACATCATCGCGATTCTGGGTATGGACGAGCTGTCCGAAGAGGATAAGCTGACCGTATCCCGCGCGCGTAAGATCGAACGCTTCCTGTCCCAGCCGTTCTTCGTGGCGGAAGTGTTCACCGGCGCACCGGGCAAATACGTCTCCCTGAAGGATACCATCCGTTCCTTCCAGGGTATCCTGAACGGTGATTATGACCACATCCCCGAGCAGGACTTCTACATGAAGGGCTCCATCGACGAGGTTGTAGAGGCCTACAACAAACGCGGTGATAAGTAACCGCCCGGGGAGGAACACAGATGGCGATGACCGTGCATTGCGATATCGTTAGTGCCGAAAAGCAGCTGTTCTCCGGACTGGTCGAGCTGGTCGTGGCCGCCGGTGTGGAAGGGGACCTGGGTGTCATGCCCGGTCACGCGCCCTTGCTCACCCGGCTCAAGCCCGGCCCGGTTCGCGTGAAGACGCAGAACGGAGACGAGGAAGTGTTCTACGTCTCCGGCGGCTTCCTGGAAGTCCAGCCGAAACTGGTCACCGTGCTGGCGGACACCGCCGAGCGCGCCCAGGACATGGACGGCGCCCAGGCGGAAGAAGCCAGGCAGCGTGCCAAGGAAGCCCTGGAAGGCAAGAACGCCGACATGGACTACTCGCGCGCCGCCATCACCCTGGCCGAAGCGTCCGCGCGCTTGCGTACCATCGAGCAAATCAAGAAGATGGCCAAGCGGTAACGCCCGGCTTTCGGTACAAGCTGAATCAAAAAAGGGTGGCCCAGAGCTGCCCTTTTTTTGTTATCACCACAGAACTCAAGGAAGCGGAGCATGAATCTGGCGGTAGTGATTCTCGCGGCGGGCAAGGGAACCCGCATGAAATCGGACCTCCCCAAGGTACTCCATCCGATTGCCGGACGCCCCATGGTGCAACACGTGGTGGACGCCGCCGGCGCCCTCGACCCGGATAACACCGTGCTGATTTACGGCCACGGCGGCGAAGCGGTCCGCCAGGCGGTAACCGGTTCGCGGCTGCAATGGGCGGAGCAGGCCGAGCAGCTCGGCACCGGCCACGCCGTGGCCCAGGCACTGCCGCACCTGGCAGAAGACGTAGTGCTGGTGCTGTACGGCGACGTGCCGCTGATCCAGCCGCAAACCCTGCGTGACTTCGTCGCCCGCGTGGACGACCAGAGCCTGGCACTGATGACCCTGACCCTGGACGACCCCTCCGGCTACGGCCGTGTGATTCGGAACGCCGACGGCAAGGTCCAGCGCGTGGTCGAGCAAAAGGACGCCAGCGATGAGGAAAAAGCGGTCCGCGAAATCAACACGGGCATCCTTGCCTGCACCCGCCGCTTCCTGAACGACAGCCTGCCACGCCTCTCCAACAGCAACGCCCAGGGCGAGTACTACCTCACCGATCTGATCGCCATGGCGGTGGGCGCGGGCATGGAAGTGGTCACCGAACAGCCCGGACACGCCTGGGAAGTGGACGGCGTCAACGACCGGGTCCAGCTGGCGCGCCTGGAGCGGGTCTTCCAGCGTGTGCGCGCGGAAGCCTTGATGCGCGACGGCGTCACCCTGCTGGATCCGGCCCGGCTGGACATCCGTGGCCGCCTGCAATGCGGCCAGGATGTGACCCTCGACATTAATACGGTGCTGGTCGGCGACGTGGAGATCGGCGACCGGGTCACCGTGGGGCCGAACTGTTTGATCCGTAATGCCCGCATCGGCAGCGGCACCCACATCGAGGCGAACTCGGTGGTGGACGGCGCGGTGGTCGGTGAAAACTGCCAGGTGGGCCCGTTCGCCCGTTTGCGCCCGGGCACCGAACTGGCCGACCAGGCCAAGGTCGGCAACTTCGTGGAAACCAAGAAATCCTACGTCGGCGAAGGTTCCAAAGTGAACCACCTCACCTACATCGGCGACAGCCGTATCGGCAAGGGCGTGAACGTTGGCGCCGGCACCATTACCTGCAACTACGACAGCGTTAATAAATTCCAAACAGTGATGAAGGACGGTGCTTTTATCGGTTCCAATTCATCCCTGGTGGCGCCGGTGACCATCGGCGAGAATGCCACCGTGGGCGCGGGCAGCGTGGTCACCAAGGACGTGCCCGACCAGGGGCTGGCGGTGGCCCGTGGCCAGCAGCGCAACATCCAGAACTGGTCGCGGCCGGAAAAGAAATAGGCACGGACAAAAAAGGAAACGCAAATGTGTGGAATCGTCGGCGCCATCGCCCATCGTAACGTCAGCAATATTCTGATCACTGGGCTTAAACGCCTGGAGTATCGGGGCTATGACAGCGCCGGTGTGGCCCTGCTCAACGACCAGGGGCTCACCCGCGTGCGCCGCCAGGGCAAGGTAGCGGCCCTGGAAGACGCGGTGCGCGAGGAAAAAAGCGCCGGCTTCCTGGGCATCGCGCACACGCGCTGGGCCACCCATGGCCGTCCGTCCGAGGACAACGCCCATCCGCACGTCTCCGGCCAGGGTCTGGCGGTGGTTCACAACGGCATCATCGAGAACTTCCAGGAGCTCAAGGACGAACTGGAAGCCGACGGATACCGGTTCACGTCGCAGACCGACACCGAGGTGATCGCCCACCTGATCCACCGCACCCTCAAGGACACCGGTAACCTGGTGGACGCCGTGCGCGCCAGCGTGTTGCGCCTGCACGGCGCCTATGCCCTGGGCGTGATCGACCAGGATGAGCCCGACCACCTGGTGGCGGTACGCTCCGGTTCGCCGCTGGTGGTGGGGCTGGGCATCGACGAAAACTACATTGCCTCCGACCAGCTTGCGCTGCTGCCGGTGACCAACCGCTTCATCTTTCTCGACGAAGGTGATCTGGTCGACATCACCGTGGACGCCGTCACCATCATCGGCGCCGACGGCGAGCCGGCGGAACGTACCGTGCACGAGCTGGACGGCACCCACGAGGACGCGGACAAAGGGCCCTACCGGCACTACATGCAGAAGGAAATCTTCGAGCAGCCGGCGGCCATTCAGCGCACCCTGGAAGGGCGCATTGATTCACCGGACGCGGTGAGCGCCGCCTTCGGCGACACCGCCACCGCCATTTTCGACCGGGTACGCACGGTGCAGATCGTCGCCTGCGGCACCAGCTACCACGCCGGCATGGTGGCCCGTTACTGGCTGGAAGCCATGGCGGGCATTCCTTGCCAGGTGGAAGTGGCCAGCGAATTCCGTTATCGCCGGCACGTGGTGCCCGAAGGCACCCTGTTCGTCACTATTTCGCAGAGCGGTGAAACCGCCGACACGCTCGCCGCCCTGCGCGATACCGGCGGCAAGGACTACGTCGGCCGGCTGGCGATCTGCAACGTGGACGGCTCTTCGCTGGTGCGCGAGTCCGAGCTGGTGTTCCTCACCAAGGCCGGCCCGGAAATCGGCGTCGCCTCCACCAAGGCGTTCACCACCCAGCTCACCGGCCTGATGATGCTGGTGCTGGCGCTGGGCCGCCGCAAAGGGCTGGGCGACGACCAGATCGAAAAAATTCTCTCCGAGCTGCGCCAGCTGCCCAATCTTCTCGAACAGGCCGCCGCGCTCGACAAGCCCATTGAAACCCTGTCCCGCGCCTTCGTGGAAAAACACCACACCCTGTTCCTGGGCCGTGGCGTGCATTTCCCGGTGGCCATGGAAGGGGCGCTCAAGCTCAAGGAAATCTCCTACATCCACGCCGAGGCCTACCCGGCCGGTGAGCTCAAGCACGGCCCGCTGGCCCTGGTGGATAAGGAAATGCCGGTGGTGGCCGTGGCGCCCAACGACCAGCTACTGGAAAAGCTGAAGTCGAACCTGCAGGAAGTGCGCGCCCGGGGCGGCGAACTCTATGTGTTCGCCGACAAGAACGCCCACGTGAAGGAGGGTGAGGGCATTCATGTGCTGAACATGCCGGCGGTACCGGAAAGCATCGCGCCGATCGTCTACACCGTGCCGCTGCAACTGCTCAGCTACCACGTGGCGGTGCTGCGCGGCACCGACGTGGACCAGCCGCGCAACCTCGCCAAATCGGTGACGGTGGAGTAGCCGCCCCTAGTCTTCGAACAGGGACAGATACTCCCCGTAACCGAGTTCTTCCATCTTCTCCTTGGGGATGAATTCCATGGCGGCGGAGTTCATGCACCAGCGCTGGCCGGTGGGTGCCGGCCCATCATCGAACACGTGCCCCAGGTGTGAATCCGCGTAGCGGCTGCGCACCTCGGTGCGGGTGGCCCACCACAGGGTTTTGTCTTCATGGGTGGTCACGAACCGGTCGTCGATGGGCTTGGTGAAACTCGGCCAGCCGGTACCGGAATCGTACTTGTCCGTGGAGGAGAACAGCGGCTCGCCACTGATCACGTCCACATAGAGGCCTTCTTTTTTCAGGTCGTGGTAGGGGTTCTTGAAGGCCCGCTCGGTGGCGTCGTCGCGGGTCACCTGAAAGGCAATCTCCGGCAGCGCCTTCTTGAGCACCTCATCGGCAGGACGCTTGAAACGCTCCGGCCCTTCCCAGGGTGCGCCGAGATCCAGCTCTTCCTGTTCCTCTTCTTCCTCCACCGAAGCGTTCAGCCAGGGGCGGGCGTCCGGGTCTTCCCAGTGCTTCTCCAGAAACTGATCGCGGCCTGAGTTGTAGCGGTAGAATTTATAGCGCAGGGCGCTCTTCTTATAATAGTCCTGGTGGTAATCCTCGGCCTCGTAAAACGCCTTCAGCGGCACGATCTCGGTGACCACGTCCTTCTTAAAACGGCCGCTCTCATCGAGCGCCTTTTTGGACGCTTCCGCCAGCGCTTGTTCCTTATCATTCTGGTAGAAGATCGCGCTGCGGTACTGCGAGCCCTGGTCAATAAACTGGCCGTCCGGGTCGGTCGGGTCGATGTGCTTCCAGAACCAGGCCAGCAGGTTCTCGTAGCTCACCACGTCCGGGTCGTAGAGCACCTTCACCACTTCGGTATGCCCGGTGCCGCCGCTGGCCACTTGCTGGTAGGTCGGGTCCACCTCGTCACCGCCGGCGTAGCCGCTGATTGCCTCGGACACACCGTCCAGCTTTTCGAAGTCCGCTTCGGTACACCAGAAGCAGCCGCCGGCGAACACGGCGCTGGCCTGGGCGGCGAAGGCCGGCCCGGTGACCAGCACCATCAGAAAAAGTAATACGCGCATCATAGTTGCCTCCTGTAGCGAACCTTGGATGCCTCGGGAGGGCGATTGTTACACCGCCCGGCCGGTGGGCACGGTCCACCTCAGCCTTGATTGTGCGCCGCCGACCGTGTGGATGGCGACAACGCCGGCAAACGTTTCGCGGTGACGCGCATCCGGGCTACCATATCTTCAGCCGGGACGGGTCCGGCTACCAAGGGAGCGACAACAATGAGCATGATCAAGGAATTCCGTGAATTCGCCGTGCGCGGCAATGTGGTGGATATGGCCGTGGGCATCATCATCGGTGGGGCTTTCGGCACCATCGTCAAGAGCCTGGTGTCAGATGTGATCATGCCGCCGGTGGGGCTGCTGCTGGCGGACGTGGATTTCGTCGATCTGTTCGTCGTGCTCAAGGGCGACGGGCCCTTCGCCACCCTGGCCGACGCCCAGGCGGCGGGTGCGGTGACCCTGAATTACGGCGTCTTTATCAACAACGTGATCAGCTTCGTGATCGTCGCCTGGGCGGTATTCTTCCTGGTGCGCGGGCTTAACCGGGTCAAGCGCAAGGAAGAAGAGGCGGCCCCCGTGGAGCCGCCGCCCACCCCCGAGGTGCCGGAAGACATTCTGCTGCTGCGCGAAATCCGCGATAACCTCAAGCGCTGATGAGTGACGACGCCCAGGGGCCCCGGCACGGCGCTCCCCGCCAGAACGTCGAGAACTCCCATTTTTGCCTGGTCGCGGACAGCGAAGAAGCGTTCGTGCTGCGCGCGGCCACCGCCCGCCTGGCGCAGCGAACCCTGGACTTGCAGTACTACGTCTGGGAGGACGACCGGATTGGCAAGCTGCTGGTCTACCGGGCCCTGGAAGCCGCCCGCCGGGGCGTCAAGGTGCGGTTGCTGCTCGACCACGCCAACCAGCTCGGCCGGGACGTGAAATGGGCGGCGCTGAACGCCCACCCGAATGTGGAAATCCGGTTGTTCAACCCGTTCCGGGGCCGCTACAAGCATTTTATTCAGTGGCTTTACCACGCCCCCCGGCTGAACCATCGCATGCACAACAAGGCCTGGATCGTGGACGGCGAACGGGCCATCGTCGGCGGGCGTAACCTTTCCGAGCACTATTTCGGCGTCCACCCGGAAGCCAATTTCCGCGACCTGGACATCTATGCCCGCGGGCCGATCGTGGCGGAAACCCGCGCCGCCTTCGACGCCTACTGGGAGAGCGACGTCTGCGTGCGCCTGCGGTCCCTGCGCCGCCGTTCCCGGGTCCACGCCGACCGGCTGTGGGAGCAACTGGTCGCCTGGCGCAAGAGCCTGGATGGTTTTCCCTACCGTTACGAGCAGGATGTCGCGCATTTCCAAGACGTTCTCGGCGCCGCCGACCGCCGCCAGATCCAGGCGCCGGCCGCGCTGCTGTTCGACCCGCCGGACAAGGCCAAGGGCGCCACCCAGCGTTTGATGGGCGACCAGCTCGGCCGCCTGCTGGGGCAGCGCTCCCTGAGCGAGATTCTGATCGAGGCCAGCTACTTTATCCCCGGGGACGAATTCACCGCCGCTCTGGCGGACATGCACCGCAATGGCTGCCGGGTGGCGCTGCTCACCAACAGCCTGGCCACCAATGACGTGATCGCCGCCCACGCCGCCTACGCCCGCTATCGCCCGGCGCTGCTGCGCGGCGGCGCCGAAGTGCACGAGCTGCAGGCCAATGCCCGTGCCCGCCGCCACCACGCCCGGCTGTTGCGCGGCCGCGGGCGCTCCAAGTCCAGCCTGCACACCAAAGCCATGGTGCTCGACCGCAAGGAGCTGTTCGTGGGCTCGTTCAATCTGGATCCGCGCTCGGTGAACGTGAATACGGAGATGGGCTATTACGTGGACAGCGAAGCGCTGGCCGGGGAAGTGGCCGCGTTCGTGGAGGAGGGGATGGCGCCCCAGAACAGCTACCGGGTGACGAGTGACGACCAGGGGCTGCTGTGGGGGGCCGGGGACGAGCGGGGCCCGGTTCAGTACCGCAGCGAGCCCCAGGTCAGTCCGTTGCGACGGCTGGCGTCGCAACTGTGCGCCTTATTGCCTATCGAAAATCTGCTCTAACGCGGCGCGCGGGACCTTTCAGTCCCGCTTGCTCTGTTCCAGGTCCTTCCAGTACGGGTCGCGCAGCTCGCGCTTGAGGATCTTGCCGATGGTGCTGCGTGGCAGCTCGTCGCGGCGCTCCAGGCCGGACAGGCGCTGGCCCTTGCCCAGTTGCTGGTTGGCCCGCTCGCGAATCGCTTCCAGGTCGCCGTCGGACCCGTCACGCAGCACCACCAGGCCCAGCGGCGTTTCGCCCCACTGTTCGCTGGGCACCGCGATCACCGCCGCGTCGACCACGTCGTCGTCCTTGAGCAGCACCTTCTCCAGGTCCTCCGCGTAGACGTTGAAGCCGCCGGAAATGATCATGTCCTTGCGGCGATCCAGCACCGACAGGAAGCCGTCCTCGTCCAGCCGGCCCATGTCGCCGGTGCGGTAGAACACTTCGCCCTCGGCGCTGGTCCACAGCAGCTCGCTGGTTTTGTCCTCGCGCTTGTAGTAACCGCGCATCATGGCGCCGCTGCGGCCGACGATCTCGCCGATTTCACCGGCCGGCAACTCTTTCAGGTCCTCGCTGATGATGCGCAGTTCGCAGCCCGGGCTGGCCTTGCCCACGGTGGCCCATTTGGTGGGGTTCTCGGCGCAGTTCAGGGTGGTGGTGACGCCGCCCTCGGTGAGACCGTAGAACTCCAGGATATTGCCGGGCCAGCGCGCCATGGCATCGGCGATCACATGGGCGCGCAACGGCGCGCTGGTGGAGAATTTCACCTTGAAGCTGCTCAGGTCGAAGCGATCGAAATCCGGCTCGGCGAGAATCCGCTGATACTGCACCGGCACCAGCATGGCGTGGGTAACGCGGTGTTGCTCGGCCAGCTCCAGGAAGCGGTGCGCGTCGAATTTGGCCATGCTGATGATGGTGCCGCCACCGAACAGGGTGGGCAGCACCGAGACCAGGGTGGTGTTGGAATACAGCGGCGTGGACACCAGGTTCACCGCCGTTTCATCGTAGCCCAGCGCGGCCACGCGCTCGAGCTGGCGGGCACGCAGGCGGTGATCGTGGAGGATGCCCTTGGGCACCCCGGTGGTGCCGGAGCTGTAGATGATGTTGAACGGGTCGTCCAGCGACGGCGTGTGGTCCGGCGCGTCGGCGGCGGGTTCACCCAGCCAGTCCTCGAAGGCCAGCCAGCCGTCGGCCTGGAAATCCAGGCTGATGCGGGTGTCGTTACCGATGTTGTCGAGCCCGTCCAGCAGTGGCTCGATCAGCGCGCGGTGCTTGGCGGACACGAACAGAAAGCGGGCGTCGCAATCGTTGACCATCAGCGCCAGGGTGTCGCCGGCCGCCATGCCGGACAGCGGCACCATGCAGCCGCCCGCGGTGAGCGTACCCATGAACAGGGTCAGGTAGCGGGCGCTGTTCTCGGACAGGCCGGCCACGGTCTCGCCCCGTTGCAGGCCGGCGGCGCGCAAACGGTTGGCGACCCGGTTCACGTTATCCACGAACTGACGCCAAGTGAGCATGCCGGTTTCGTCGTACACCGCCGGTTTGTCCGGCTGGGCCGCCGCCAGGGCCTGGAGGCGCTCGGGGACGGATACAAAGGCCTCCGCGTCCATTTCTGGTGCGTAGACGGGCATCGCTTCACTTACCGCGGTCATGGGTCTCTCCCGATTCGGTGGAATTCCGTGAAAGTGGAATTTTGTTTTAAATTTGGCCAGGAAGCATACTCTCCGGTATGGCCGGGCTCAATACTGGCCGGTCACGCTTTGTGGAACACCGCTCGACCAAAGGCTAATAACCCCTTCGCACCGGGGCATGCTAGTTGTCTCGTGAGAGGCTTGCGGGTTGTGCTGTCGCCGCTGGCCGCCGCCAATAACAACAATCTGGGGAACCGCCATGGGACTTAAAAAAGGCATGAGCATTGTCGCCGCCTGCTTGCTGGCGATCACCGCGCACGCGGCGACACCGGTAAAGCTGGGCCTCAATTACCCGCACACCGGCGAATACAGCGAAGAGGGGCTGATGCAAAAGCGCGGTGCCCTGATGGCCATCGATGAAATCAACGCGGCGGGCGGGGTGCGTGGCCGCCCCTTGGAGCTGATCGAACGCGATTCCGCCTCCCAGGCGGAGCGCTCCCGGCGCAACGTCGACGAGCTTGCCGCCGAAGGCGCGGCGATGCTGTTCGGCGGCTCGTCCAGCGGCGTCGCCATCGCCGCCAGCAAGCAGGCGCGCAAACACGATCTGCTGTACTTCGGCACCCTCACCTATTCCAACGACACCACCGGCAAGGACGGCCACCTGGGCATGTTCCGCGAGTGCTACAACGCCTGGATGGCCGCGCGGGTGCTGGGTGATTACCTCAAGCGCGAGTACCAGGACAAGAAGTACTTCTACGTCACCGCCGATTACACCTGGGGCCACACCACCGAAGCCTCCATGCGCGAATTCACCGACACCAAGGACAGTGACCGCCACGGCTCGGTGCTGGTGCCGTTCCCCGGCGGCCGCTACCACGAAATCGAAGAGGCCATGCAGGCGGCCGCGGACAGCGACGCGGACGTTCTGGTATTGGTGCTGTTCGGCGAGCAGATGGTGCGCGGCATGACCATCGCCCAGCAAAAGAAGCTGCCCGAGCGCATGCAGATCGTGGTGCCCAACCTGACCCTCAGCATGGTCGAGCAGACCGGCCCGTTCATCATGGCCGGCGTGATCGGCGCCGCGCCCTGGACCTGGAACGTGCCCTACGAGTACGGCTTTGAGCGCGGCCAGCAGTTCGTGGAAGAATTCTCCGAGCGCTACAGTACCCGCCCGTCCACCTCGGCGGCGTCCGCTTACAGCATTGTGTATCAATGGAAAGACGCGGTGGAGCGCGCCGGCGGTTTCGATTCCGGCAACGTGCGGCGTGCCCTGGAGGGCCACAACTACACCCTGCTCAAGGACGAACAGCAATGGCGTGCCTTCGATCACCAGAACGTGCAAAGTGTCTACGCCGTGCGCATCAAGGCCCGTGATCAGGTCATGAAAGACGAGTACCGGCAGAATTTCTTTGAGATTATCAGCCGCATGTCCGGCGAGGATGCCGCCATCACCCGCAGCCAGTGGCTCGCCGAACGGCGCCGCGCGGGCATGCCTGTCCAACTTGAATAGGAGTTTTCATGAGCGAGCGTTTCCGCTTCCGTTTCCGGGTCCGCTACAACGAATGTGACGCCCAACTGGTGGTGTTCAATGCCCGCTACGCGGACTACGTGGATTTGGCGATGACCGAGTTCATGCGCTCTCTGGGGCGGGATTACAAGGCGCTACTGGCCCGCGGGCTGGACAATCAGGTGGTCAAGATGACTTTGGAATGGCAGGCGCCGGCGCGCTTCGACGACGTCATCGACGTGCACGTGCGCACGCTCAAAGTGGGCAACAGCTCGTTCACGCTGGAGCACGAACTGGTGCAGGCGGAAAGCGGCACCCCCCTGTGCCGGGCGGAAGTGGTCTACGTGCTGATGACCACCGAACCGTTCGAAAAAACCACCGTGCCCGATGACCTGCGGGCGGCCCTGATGGAGGGCGCGCCCGGCAAGATCATCGACCAGAGTGGCGGGGTCCGATAGCGACTTAGTCGCTGACTTTCAAAACCACCTTACCCTTGGCGCGGCGCGAGCTCAGCGCCGCCAGGGCGTCCTCGTACTGCTCGAAGGGGAACACCTCGCTGACGCGCGGGTTGATCTTGCCGTCGGCGAACAGCTGCATCAGCTCCTTCACGTTCTGGATGTGCGCTTTCGGCTCCTTGGCGGTAAACGCGCCCCAGAACACGCCCACCACGCTGCAGCCCTTGAGCAGGGTCAGGTTGGCGGGGATCTTGGGAATCTCGCCGGCGGCGAAGCCGACGATCAGGAAGCGGCCGTTCCAGGCCATGTTGCGCAATGCCGGCTCGGTGAAGCGGTCGCCCACCGGGTCGTAGATCACGTCGATGCCCTGCGGGTAGCGGCTCTTGAGCGCTTCCTTGAGGTCTTCGTCGGTGTAGTTGATCAGGTCGTCGGCACCGGCTTCCTTGGCCACCTGCAGCTTGTCGTCGCTGCTGGCGGCGGCGATCACCTTGGCGCCCATCGCCTTGCCCAGTTCCACCGCGGCCAGGCCCACGCCGCCGCTGGCGCCCAGCACCAGCAGAGTCTCGCCGGGCTGAATGTTGGCGCGCTGCTTGAGCGCGTGATAGCTGGTGCCGTACACCATGCTGAAGGCGGCGGCGGTTTCGTCCTTCATGCCGTCGGGCACGGGAATCACGCGGCTTTCGCCGATCACCATTTCCTCGGCGAAGGAGCCGTAGCCGGTCAGGCCCATGACGCGCATGCCGGGCTTCAGGTTTTTAACGTCCGGGCCCACCTCGATGATTTCGCCGGCCATTTCGCCGCCCGGTGAAAACGGCAGCTCCGGTTTGATCTGGTACTTGCCCTCGATAATCAGGGTGTCGGGAAAGTTCAGGCCGGCCGCCTTCACTTTCACTTTGACCCCGTCACCGCTCACCTGGGGTGACGGTACGTCCTCGATCACCAGCTTGTCCGCCGGCCCCAGTTCCTTGCAGAGAATGGCGCGCATGCTTATCTCCCGAATAGTGCCTGTTATAAAAAATAGCTCTGTGAAACGGACACGCTAACGGCGGCCCGTCAATTAAACAAATGCATAAGAATCATCGAGCGGCATAAGCGGCGTGCATTATGTTTCCTCGGTGTCAGCACTCACTTACTTCGAAACGGCCGGATCCAGGGAGCTCCTCCACCAATTGTGCGCCGCACAATTTGGAGGGCGTGTAGCAGCCCGGCGCGGGGGCCTGGTCCTCGATAAAGCGCCGCACCGCCAGGGCGCCGTCCACGGTCAGGGCGTAGCCGTTGGCGGTGCGCAGCCGGATTACCCGCTGCTCGCCGGCGCCGTTGCGCGCTTCGCCCCACACATGGGTGGTGAGGCGGGCGCGGGTTTGTTCGTCCGGCCCTTTCACGCGCCGGTCCACCAGCGATTTCAGATACCCCTGAATCGCCGGCAGCGACATCAGCGGTCGGGTGACGTTGCCGGCCTTGGCGGCCCAGATCAGCCAGCGCGGCGTCGGCACGAACACCTGAATATTAGCGATGCCAGTGCTCTGCCAGGCGGTGGTGACGTCGCCCCAGGGGATGGTCATGGCCCACTGCGGGCCGGCGCCGAAATCGATGCGCCGCACCTTCCAGCCCAGCGGTACCTCGGCCAGTTGCCCCTTGATGCGGGCACGGCCGCCGTCAGCGAGGGCTTCCACCAGGGTCTTGGCGGTGCCGGGCGAAAGGCCCGAGCGGGTGGAAAAGCCCAGCGACAGCTCGCGGGCATCGGGCAGCGCCTCCTTGAGGCGGGCGGCCACGCAGTCGGTGGGAATCACATCGAAACCGACCCCCGGGCAGGCGATGATGCCGGCCTGCTCGATGCGCGCCGCCTGGGCGAACCATGCTCGAACACCGCCACCTCGCCGGTGATGTCCAGATAGTGGGTGCCGGCCTTGATGCAGCCTTCCAGCATCGCCCGGCTGGTGCGCGAAAACGGGCCGGCGCAGTGCAGCACCAGATCCACGTCGGCCAGTTCGTCCGCCAGGGTGTCCGGGTCGTCCAGGGCGAACACCCGGCATTCCAGCCCTTCCTGCTCGGCGAGCGGCGCCACCTTGGCCTCGCGGCGGCCGGCGAGGATCGGCTTCAATCCCTGGCCACGGGCGGTCCGGGCGATCAGCTCGCCAGTGTAGCCATTGGCACCGTAGATCATCCAACGCATAGCCATCGCTCCACGGGTTATTAATGGTGAAAGAGTACTCTCCCGCCACGAGACATAATACCGTCCCAACCTTTCTACAAAGCGGCCTTTGTGGGAGCGGGCCCCGCCCGCGAAAGGCCGGCAAAGCCGGCCGGCAGGATCCCAGAGACCCTCAGCGGTGGTTGGTGAACTCCACCACCTGTTGGAAGGTGGGGCGGTTCTGCCAGTGGATCGCCGGCACCGAGGACAGCCCGATGGCGCGGTGCTGGATGGCGTCGGCGCTTTCGTCCACGTCCCAGTTGTCCCGGTTCGCCAGGCCGCCGAGATCGTCCAGGGCCAGCGTCAGGCTCTCGGCCAGGGCGGCGCGGCAGGCCTCCGCCGTGTCACTGTCGGCGCAGCGCAGCCGCTGGTAGGGTTGCGCGCTGTCGCCCAGGGCCTGTTCCAGCACCCGCTCCAGATAGCCGTAATAGCCGTTCTGGTAGGCCGAGCCCATGGCGCCGGGGGCGTTGTCGCGGCCCACCAGCGACACATTGCCGCTGCCGGTGTCTTCCAGGGCGGTGACCTGCGGCAGCAGCGTCTCGATCATGCGGGTGTACCAGGCGTCCATCAGCGCCACTTCCGCCTGGGCGTCGTATTCGCCGTCGCCGTCCCGGTCGCGCCGGTAGGCGCCGCCGTCCACCCAGGCCTGCATCATCTCCACCACCGAGGCCTCGTCGCCGGTGACCGGCGTGCTTTGCAGCAGCGCCAGGGCCTTGGGCAGCACCTCCTGGCCGCGCAGATCGACCACCGCCGCGTCGCCCATGGCCTCGACCATGTTGGCGCGGGTCACGTTGCCCTGTTGCACCAGATCCCGCAGGCGCACGTCTAGCATGTCGTTGCGGTGGGCGGAGCTGTAGGTGGCGTTGGCGTCGGCGGCCCACCAGTCGCGGGCCGGGCGGTTGTTCCAGCTGGCCAGGTAGCCGCGCTCCGGGTTGGCGTCGTTGGGGTGCGCCTCCAGGTCGATGAAGCCCTGCCAGTCGAATTGGCCGTTGCCCCAGCTGGGCAGCTCCGGGTGTACCCCGGCGGCACGGCGCGGATAGAGGCCGGAATGGAAGAAGGCGATGTCGCGGTCGTCGATGTAGAACCAGTTGAAACTGCCGGTGGTGTTGTTGAACACCTCCTGGAAGCTGCGCACGTCGTGGACGTCGTTGCGGGTCGCCTGCAGGAACGGCAGCGCGGTATCCAGTTCGGCGAAATAGGTGCTGCGCTGGCGGGTCAGCGCCACCGGCTGGCCGCCCACGGCGGCGAAGCCGATCACCGGGCCGTACTCGGCGGTGCGGATCACGCGGCGCTGCACCGCCACGTTCTGGCCGATGGTGGCCGGGTCGTCGGTGGGCACCGCCAGGTTCCAGCGCGCCGCCCAGGTCTCGTCGATCACATCGAAGGGCCGGCACTGGCCGCCCACCTGGTAGCCGCCTTCGCCGTGGGCCGGCGCCTCGGTGGGCTGGCACAGGCGCACCACGCGCACGTCGGTGAGGTCCGAGCTGCCGGAGGTGGCGCTCCAGGCGAAATCCGGGCCGCGCCCGATCACCACATAGGGCAGGCCGGTGAAGGTCATGCCGCGGCTGTTGATGTCGCCGCCGTGCACCGACATTTCCAGCAGCAACTGGGGCACGAAGTAACTGGTTTGCGGGCCGAATACCGCCAGCGGCCGACCGCTGGCGCTGTGTTCGCCGTTGAGCAGCAGGGCGTTGGAGATGGCGTTGGGGAAGCCGTCGCGCAGGCCCGCCACGCCTTTGGCCAGCTGGCCCACCCGCTCGCGCACCGCGAGCCGCTGGGCATCGCTCAGCTCGCCGGGCAGGGCGGTGGGCTCGGGGGTGTCGCGCCACAGTTTGTCGAACTCGATGGTGACCCGCGCCAAGCGGGCCGCCAGGGTCGGTTCGCCGTCCGGCAGGTCGGACGACGCCAGTGACAGCAGGCCGCCGAGCAATTCACCGACCGCGTCCAGCAAGCCGCCCACGGCGCCGGTGCCCGGCAGGGCCGGCACATTACCCACTGCCGTGGGGCAGGTGGGCTGGCCCGGGCGGCCGCAGGGCTCGGTGGTCAGCGGCTGGTAGCTCTGGAAGGAGCCGGCGTCGAACAGCACCGCGCCCGGGAAGCGGCCGGCCAGTTCGCCGGACAGGGGGCACAGGCTCTCGTCGATCTCCGGCGGTGACTGGGTGGCGAAGCGCCGCTCGGTGGTCACCGAGGATTCACCGTCGGTGGCGTGGCGCAGGTCGCGCCACAGCGCACAGGCGGCCTGGTCGGAGCCGGTCTGTTCGCGCAGCGCCTGAAGCAGCAGCACGTTGTCGTGCTCGCCGCCGCCGCCGCCGGCGAAGATGCCCTGGATCAGGGTGGCGATGGCCACCACGTCCTCGATCACGAAGGGCTCCAGTTGCACGCCCAGGCCCACATACTCAATGGGCGCCTCAAGCAGGCCGCTCTGCACGTCTTCCACGTACTTGTTGAGGCCGGCCACATAGTGGACGGCGTCCTGGTAGATCTGCGCGCCGTCGTCGCCGAAGCGGGCGATGGCGTTGGCGATCTGTTCGGTGCGGTCTTCCTCCCGGTAGGGCGCGTCCACGGCGATGTCCCGGTCGAAGGAGAAGTCCGCCGGGCCGAGGAACTTCGACAGTTCGCCGCGTCCGGCGCGGCGCAGCACGTCGAGCAGGAACAGGCGGTCGGCGGCGGTCACGTAGCCGGTGCCGAACAGGGCATCGGGGCGGCTGTCGCCGAAGATATGCGGCACGCCGAAGCGGTCGCGCTTGATCGCCACGCTGCGGTTGCCCGCCGCCACGGTGATCTCGCTTTCCCAGTCGCCGGCGTCCGGTGCCAGCAGGGAGGCGTCCTTGAAGTAGTCGGTGAGCTCGCCGTCGGTGAGGTCCTGCGGGCTGCGCACCAGGGCGTCGTACAGATTCAGCTGGTCGTCGAAGTGCGGCTCTTTGCTGAGCGCCGGCACCAGGCCGGTTTCCGCCACCAGGTCATCGAGTAGCGTACTGATCAGGTCGGAGAGGCCGGGGATGTCGGCGGTCAGGTTGCTCAGGCCGCCGTTGTCGTCCTGCCCGGGCGGAAGAATATTGAGCACCCGGCCGTAGTCGGCGAACGGCGCGCTGACCTGGGAAGGGCGCTGCTCGGGCAGGGCCGGCTCGGCGGGTTCTTCGGGTTCCGGCTCCGGCGGTGGCGCCGGGTTATTGGGGCTGGGATCGCCGCCGCCGCTACCGCCGCCGCCGCCACCGCAGGCGCTGAGAAAAAGGGCCAGCAACACGCTGAGTATCAGTCGATGAATCATACCGCCTCCCGTTTATTGTTTTATGGGCGTTCCGTGATTGGCGATCAGACTGGCACGATGGTTCAGTTTGCGGGAGGCGAAGCTACAAAAAGCAGCGAATTGCTACCTGCGGTTAAAGAGCAACGGCTTTCATATTGACAGTGTTCAATGGCAGGTTTGATGATGAAATCACCAGGGCCGGCCAGGAGGACAACAATATGAATACCGCGGCGATGAATACGGAATGGCGGGACACCCGCCGTTATTGGTGGTTACTCAGCACGCTGACCATGCTGCTGCCGGTGGGCGCGGTGCTTATGGTGCAGCTCACCGGCTGGCCGGTGATGTGGTGGTTCGGCTTTCTGTTCGTGTTCGGGGTGATCCCCCTGTTCGATGTGCTCCTCGGCGAGGAAACCGCCAACCCGCCGGAAGACCGGGTCAGTGAGCTGGAACGGGACCGCTACTACCGCTATGCGGTCTATATTTCCGTGCCGATGCTGTACGGCGCTTTCGTCTACGCCGCCTGGGTGGCCGGCACCTGGACGCTGCCCTGGTACAGCTACCTGGGGCTGGCGATCTCCACCGGCTGCGCCACCGGCATCGCCATCAATACCGGCCACGAGCTCGGCCACAAGAACGACCGCCTGGAGAAGTGGCTGGCCAAACTGGCGCTGGCGCCGGTGTTCTACGGGCACTTCTTCGTCGAGCACAACCGCGGCCATCATGTGCGGGTGTCCACGCCGGAGGACCCGGCCTCGTCCCGCTTCGGGGAAACCTTCTGGGAGTTTCTGCCGCGCACCGTGCTGGGCAGCCTGAAATCCGCCTGGCACCTGGAAAAGCAGCGCCTGGAGCGCCAGGGCAAATCGGTGTGGCACTGGCGCAACGACAACCTGCAGGCCTGGGGCCTGTCGGTGCTGTTATGGGGCGCGCTGATCGTCTGGCTGGGCTGGGCGGTGCTGCCGTTCCTGATTATCCAGAGCCTGTTCGGTTTCCAGTTGCTGGAGGTGGTGAACTACCTGGAGCACTACGGCCTGCTGCGGCAGAAGAAGGAAAACGGACGCTACGAACGGTGCCGGCCGGAGCACTCCTGGAACTCCAACCGCCGGGTCACCAACATCTTTCTGTATCAGCTGCAGCGCCACTCCGACCACCACGCCTACCCGACGCGCAGCTACCAGGCCCTGCGGCACTTCGACGAATCACCGCAGCTGCCCGGCGGCTACGCCTCGATGATCCTGCTGGCGTGGATACCGCCGCTGTGGTTCCGGGTGATGGACCACCGCGTGGTGGCGCACTACGACGGCGACATGAGCCGGGCCAACATCAAGCCCTCAATCCGTGATCAAGTGATCGCTCAATAATGGTGGGAGCGGGCCACGCCCGCGAAAGGCAAGCAAAGCTTGCCGGCGGGATACCAGAGGTCTCTCTAAACGGAATCCCAAACCTCTCTGGAATCCTGCCGGGCGCGAAGCGCCCTTTCGCGGGCGTGGCCCGCTCCCACAAGGCCCGCTCGAACCAATCTCAGTGGTGCTTTTCCAGGTGGGCCAGCACATTCTCCAGCCGGTCCACCAGCACCTTGTTGATGCTCTTCTCCAGCACCCGGCCCAACTCGTCGTTGACCACCGCCTCGGCGAGCGGGCGGATGCGGGTGATGAACTCCGCCAGGCGCGCCACGTCCTCGCCTTCGGGCAGGCTGTTGGGGCCGTATTTCTCGTCCACCAGGTGCTCGACGATCATGTCGATAAAGCGCTCGGCGAGCTTGTCCACTTCCTGGCGCACCAGCCGCACATGGGTGAGCACCGCGTCCAGGGGCACGCCGTTTTCCACCAGCTCCTTGCCGGCGTTGTAGATGCGCGGGTAGGGCACGCGCAGGCGCATGCCCTCGGGGATCATGTAGCCCAGCGACACCGCCTTGGTCATCACCTCCGGGGTGATGTCCTCGCCGAAATCGTCGATCAGATCCTGATAATCCTTGTAGGAAGGGACCTCCGGGTTCTGCCAGGAGGTCACCGCCACTTCCAGCCCGAGAATGTCGTTCAGGTCGCGGCCCTGTTCCCAGGCGCTGAGCAGATCGCGGATGTTGTTGAGCGTGTAGCCACGCTCCAGCAGCGCGCCGATGATCTTCAGGCGGGCCAGATGCACATCGGTGTAAATGCCGGTGCGGCCGCGCTTTTCCGGCGGCGGCAGCAGGCCCCGGTCCTGGTAGGCGCGCACGTTGCGCACCGTGGAGCCGGCTTCGCGGGCCAGCTGGTCGATGGTGAACTCCTGGCGCTTTTCCAGCTCCGGAAGTTCGCCTTTACCGTCGGGCGCGCTTTGCTTGAGGCGGCGTAGAATCGCCGCCGGGGATTTCCGTGAAGAACTCATGAGCGCGATGATAGACCGGTTGCCGGCCCGGTGCCATGCATCCGGGACGCCATCGTCATGGCGCCACGTCCAGACGGGCCAGCCGGCGCGCCAGGCCCGGCGCCCAGCGACCGATCAGACGCATGCCGCTGGCCTCCACGCTCACCGGCACCTCGGCGCGGTTGCCCTGCACCGCGTCGACGATGGCACGGGCCACCCGGTCGGCGGTGAAGCCGCGCTTATGATAAAGCCGTTGGGCGGCGTCGCGGCGGCGGGTTTGCTCGTCGTCGTCGACGCCGACAAAACGGGCGCGCCCGGTGATTGGCGTATCGATGATGCCGGGGCAGATCGCCGACACGCCGATGCCCTGATCCGCCAGTTCCGCGCGCAGACACTCGGTCAGCATCAGCACCGCGGATTTGCTGGTGGCGTAGGCCGGCAGCGCCCGGGACGGCAGGTAGGCGGACGCCGAGGACACATTCACGATATGGCCGCTCTTGGCCTGGTCGACCATCTGCCGGGCGAACAGCCGGCAACCGTGAATCACGCCCCACAGGTTCACGTCCAACACCTGCTTCCAGTCCTGCACAGTGGTGTCCAGCAGCGGGCCGGCCAGGCCGATGCCGGCGTTATTGACCACCACGTCCGGGGCGCCCAGCTCTTTGTCCACGTAGCGCGCCAGCGCTTCCATGGAGCGGCTGTTGCCGACATCGGTCTTGCGGCTCAGGGCCGTGCCGCCGGCGTCCTGGATTTTGCGCGCGGTGCGGGCGGCGGAGTCCGGGTCGATATCGGTACACAGCACGGTGGCGCCACGGGCGCCGAACGCCAGGGCGGTCTGCTCGCCGATGCCGGAACCGGCGCCGGTGATCACCACCAGCTTGCCGCTGTCCGGGCCGTCGCCGGCGGTCACCCGGGCCCGCTGCAGGGCGGCGTCGGCGGGCGCGCCTTCGATGTGCGCGATAAAGGCTTTCAGATAGCGGGCGGTCAACGGCGCATGGCCGAGCAGTGGGCCCCAGTGGCCGGTGTTCAATTCCCGGCGCCACAGCTGGCCGGTCCAGGGCGCGACGCTGTCCAGCAATGTCGGCCCCACGTAGCGGTCACGGCGCGCCACCAGCAGCTGCACCGGCACCGTGGTGCGCCGCTCCCGGGGGTTGAGTAAACGCGGCACCATATTGGCCCGGTAGAGCGCCACGCCCTGGGCGCCGTCCCGGGTCTGGGTGGCGCTGATCGGGGCGCTAACGCCTTCGGTGCGTCTGAGCAGGTCCGGCCAGGCGTCACCGAGCCCCAGTTTCCAGGCCATCGGCGCCAGGGCGGGAATATGAAAGGCGCCGATGTACCAGCTTTTCGCCAGTTGTCGCAGGCTCGCCGCCAGATCGCCGGCGCCGGTGGCGCGCAGGTTATGGCCGATGTGGTCCAGGCAGGGCCCGGACAAACTGGTGTAGGACGCGATGCGCTTTTCCGCGCCCGGTTCGGTGACCGCTTCCCAGGCCTGGGTCGAGCCCCAGTCGTGGCCCACCAGATGCACCGCCCGGCCCGGGCTCAGGGCGTCGATCACCGCGAACAGGTCGTCGCGCAGTTCTTCCAGGCGATAGGCCTGGCGGCCGCGCGGCGAGGACGAGGCGCCGGCACCGCGCACGTCGTAGGTGATCAGGTGATAGTCGTCGCCAAGGGCCCTGGCCACCGCGTCCCAGACGTCGCCGTTATCCGGGTAGCCGTGGACAAACAGCACCGCCGGGCTGTCCGGGTTGCCCCGTCGGCGGGTCGCCAGATTAATGCCGTCACGGATCACGGTGCGGTGCTGCCACTGTTCCATTGCTTTGTCTCTCGTCGAATCCACTTTGGGAGGAACGTTTACACCGTTTGATGTAACAGTCAAACCACGCCGTTGGCCGCCTGACCCGTTTGCCGCGTAGTTTGGGTCAATCTCGTTGATTTCTTGTTATAACGCCGCCGGCACCGTCGAATCCAGCGCCGTCTTGTCGTAGTCTTCACGCATTAATGCCGTGCGACCCTTTAGCGTACGGTGGCCTCGCGCACTGATTCAAAAGGAGGAGAGCGTGCCTTTACATCGTCTCACGTCCACGGCCCTTGCCGGTCTGTTGTCCCTGGTAATGCTGCTGCTGGCGGCCCCTGCTTTCGCCCAGGAGACCGGCGCCGAGAGCGATCCCGCCTACGGTACCCTGGCGGATCTGATTGAAGACGACTCCTCGCGCAACGCTCTGATTGAAGAGCTGCGGGCCCTGCAGGCCGCCCGCGCCAGCGTCGATCAGGAAGGCCCGGTCCCCGCGGAACAGATCGCCGCCGAGTCTCCCAGCGACCAACAGCCCGAAGAGGTGTCCTTCGCCCGACGGATGGCCGCCACCACCGGCAATCTGGCCGCCAATATGGGCGACCAGTTCGCGGCCCTCGGGGCCGCCCTGGGTGGCCTGGTGGGCGCCGGGCAGGCGCGGGCCGACCAAGCCGTGGCCGGCGAGGTGGACCTGCAGGAAGTGGGCGCCGCGGCGGTGAATCTGGCGATTCTGGTGATCGCCACCTTCGTGGTGTTCTTCGTACTGCGCGCCATTGCCTCCCCGGCGTTCCGGGCGTTCAGCGCCTGGGCCCAGCGCGGCTCGGAGAAATTCGCCATGCTGCGCACCATCGTCGCGGTGGCGGTGGCCGCCCTGGTGGACGTGATCGTGGTGGGGCTGGCCTATGTGGCCGGTGGCTTTGTGTCGTCCTTGTTGGTGAACGAAGTCAACGCCGACGCCACCCGCCTGGCCCTGTTCCTGAACGCCTTCCTGGTGGTGGAGCTGGTTAAGGCCGCTCTGCGGATGATGTTCTCCTCCGGCTACGAAGGCCTGCGGCTGATGCCGGTGGGCGCCGGTCAGGCCCGCTATGCCAACCGCTTCCTGGCCAATCTGGCCGGCTTTATCGGTTACGGCATGCTGGTGCTGGTGCCGATTCTGAACTTCCATATGTCCCCGGTGCTGGGCACCGCCGTGGGCACCCTGGTGATGCTGCTGGCGCTGTTCTACGCGGTGGCGGTGATTCTCAAGAAGCGCACCGTGATCCGTGACCGGCTGCTCGACAAAGCCGACGCGACCAGCGGCCCCGGCCGGGTGGCGCTGGGCGTTAGTGCCCGCCTCTGGCACCTGGCCGCTCTGGCCTATGCGCTGATGGTATTCGCGGTCACCGTGATTAACCCGGAAACCGCGCTGCCCTATGTCGCCATGGCGACCCTGGAAACGTTGATCTACGTCGGCGCGGGCCTGCTGGTGTCGGTGGTGCTGACGCAGCTGATCGGCAAGGAAATCCAGCTTTCCGACCGCGTTAACGAAAAACTGCCGCGCCTGCAGGCCCGGGTGAACACCTACGTGCCCACCGGCCTTAAAGTGGTTCGCGCGCTGATCCTGGCGCTGGTGGTGGTGCTCTCTCTGGACGCCTGGGAGGTCTACGACCTGGCCGCCTGGTACGCCACCGCCGCCGGCGCGCAAACCGTGGGCGTGGTGCTGCATATTCTCATCATTCTGGCCGTCGCCGCGGCGGTGTGGATTGGCATCGCCAGCCTGCTGGAACACAAGCTTACCCCGGCCGAAGACGCCGACCCGGCCACCGTGGCCCGCGCCAACACCCTGATGGGCCTGTTTCACACCACCCTGGCGATCGCCATTATCATCATGACGCTGATGATCGTGCTGGCGGAAATCGGCATTAATATCGGCCCGCTGATCGCCGGCGCCGGTGTGCTCGGCCTGGCCATCGGTTTCGGTGCCCAGAAGCTGGTCCAGGACGTGATCACCGGGGTCTTCATTCAGCTCGAAAACGCCATGAACACCGGCGACTTCGTCACCGCCGGCAGCAATTCCGGCACCGTGGAACGGGTCGGCATCCGCTCGGTGGCGCTGCGTGACCTGGCCGGCACCTACCACATCGTGCCGTTCTCCTCGGTGGACGCGGTGTCCAACTACACCCGCGAATACGGCAACCATGTGGGCGAATACGGCATCGGCTACCGCGAGAGCATCGACGATGCCATTGTCCAGCTGGAAGCCGCCTTCGAGGAGCTCAAGGAAGGGCCGCACAAGGACAACATCCTGGCGCCGATGACGGTGGCCGGTGTCACCGCCCTGGCGGACAGCTCGGTGAATATCCGCGTGGTGATCAAGGCCGCGCCGGGTATGCAGTGGGCGGTGGGCCGCGCCTACAACCGGCTGGTCAAGATCTACTTCGACAAGGCCGGCATCGAGATTCCGTTCCCGCACACCACGCTGTACTTCGGCGAGGACCGGGACGGCAACGCGCCGCCGGCCAACGTCCGCATGCTCAACGACGAGCGTGTGGTGGACACCCAGCAGGACGGCACGTCCTCCGACCGTTCCGAGTAACCCGCTCCTGTGCGAGCGGGCCCTGCCCGCGAAAGGGTGGCGTTAGCCACCCGGCGGGATACCAGAGAGGTTGCTGTTTCGATGTCTGGTGCTCCGTATCGGAGACGCGGTGCAATGGTGGTGCCTTCCGGGACCGCTCAAGCCATCCATGGCCGCTGTTAGTTTGGCCATCCCTGGC